>OFOU01000113.1_pt1 | contig 73168 bp, 81 predicted proteins | sample 1542061 | NCBI WGS metagenome assembly OFOU01 (sample SAMN04209239, study PRJEB22552) | human gut metagenome | biome: gut; material: feces | host: Homo sapiens | place: USA: Oklahoma
CTCCTAATTTTTAGCTGATTTTTAATTTTTTGTAATCACATAGCTGAGTAGTTACGTTTATAGATAATTACTATCTATATAAAAGAAAAAAGGAGAGAAAACTCTCTCCAATTTTCAGAAAAAATCTACTATAAAGATAGTATATCAAATTTTGTTGTTTTTGCAAGAAATATTTTAAAAAAGTAGTAAAATATAAATTTTAATCGGCTTTTTTAATTTGAAAACTATAAATAATCATTAAAAGTCCAGCAAATAGAAGATAGAATCCTATTATCATTGGAAGGATAAAATCTAAAATTAAAGGACAAAGAATGATCATAACTCCAAAGATTACATCTAATATACCTCTAGTTACAGCAAGAGCTCTTAAACCATGAGTTTCAGGGATCTCATTTGCAAAAGATTTTGATTTTGTAAAGATAAGTGAGAACCCTTTAAACATAATTAAGATACCTATATATATTAAAAGTACAATTACGCTTTGGAATGGATTGACAAATATACAGATAGCTGCAAGTATATCTATAATACCATTAAAAAGTATAAGTCCCCAATGGAAATATTTATTGTGTCTACCTTTAAAAGCATAGTATACATTTAAAAATCCCATTAGTAAAAATCCATAACTTAATATATAGATAAGAGAGATAGAGAAAACCACAGGAGTAAATATTCCCATTGCTCCTGTAACAGCCAATAAGATTCCGATTATAAGGTAATAATACCAAATCTTTTTCAATGAACCTTTTAAATCAAAGATGTCAATAAAAACATTATCAGTTAACATAAAAAACCTCCAGTAAAATTTGTTTATCTACTAGAGGTATACTCCTAATAAAAGTTAATCCTTTTTATTTTGAAAAAAATTTATTATAAATGTTTCAACAGCTATCTCATCATCAATCATACCACTTTTAATATTAAATTCTATTTCAAGTATTTTTTGTAACTTTTCTTCTAAAAACTCAACTTGAAAATCACCTATATTTTTAAATTTTAAAAATATTTGGTAAGGGTGAAAATATCCGTTATCTCTTTTAAAATATTTTTTTACATTTTCAAAGATAGAATCATTGAACTTTTTATAAGAGGTATTTTTAGTTATTATATCCTCTTTAGCAAGTAGAGCTATCTTTAAGTTTAAAATCAATTCTTCAGAGATAATATATAGAAATCCCATATACTCCTTTTCATTTTGTAAAAATTCTAAAAGTGGAGCAACTTTCTTTTGATATAAAAACTCTTCAATAAGTTGCTTTAAATTGTATTCTTTATTGATAGATAGGATAGGCATTACCTTTGTGAGATTAAAAAGTTCACCATCTAAGAAGTTTTTAACCTTTTCAGCTTCATTTTTTATTTTGAAGAAATCGTTTCCCACTATTTCAATAAATTTTTCAGCCTCATACTCTGAGATATTAAGCTCTTTTTGAACAAAAAATATACCTGCTTTTTTCTCATTTTCCTTTCTAAAACATATAACCTTAGCTATCTCCTCTATAACCTTCATAGCTTTTTTAGGAACTTCATTTTTTATCTTTCCATAATCACTTAAAAATTCTTCATATATGATTATTATCTCTTTTTGAGCTAAACTAAAAAGTTTTAGTGATTTAAAAAAAGATTCAAGATTTTTTATCTCTTCAGCTCTCTTTAAAATTATCAGCTCTTTAGGAGAGAACATTGAATTAGTAGAAACAATTTGAAAAAACTGTTCCTCCTCTTTTTGAGAGGCATCAAAAAATATTTCAGGAATTTTAGGAAACTCATTTTTTATCTTTTCCACTAACTCTTCATATTTTATTTGAAGTGGTGAAGTGTCACCATGTAAAAAATATAGCATTATATCCTCCTAATAATTAAAACATTCATTAATCATTATATTATTTTTTAGATAAAAAATCAAAGGGTTTACCAAAATTATAATTTAACAATAAATTTAAAAAACTTTAAGTATTTTTTTATAAATTAAGGTATAATAAAGTTAACTTTAGAGTAGGAGAGAAAATATTAATGAAAAAAATAGTAAGCAAAAGTTTTATACTTAATTTTTTTTATGGAGCACTATGGTTTGCACCACTGTATTTTTTTGTTAGAGATTTTTTTAATATTAATGATATAGGGATTATCTTTGAAAGAGACACATTTAATATAATGTTGTTTTCTATAAAACAGGGGTTATATTCAACCTTAATAGCTCTACTTGTAGCATTGATACCAGCTTATTTAACAGCATATGAAAGGGGAACTATAAGCAAATTGTTGCAGGGGTTGCTTTTTATTCCATTCTTTTTCCCTGTAATATCAACAGTTACAATTTTTTCCATAATCTTTAACTTGGAATTTTTCAGAAATCTAAATATTTTGTATACTTTAAAAGCTATTGTAATAGCCAATGTTTTTTATAACTCACCTATCTTTATAAAATATATAAGTGAGGGATTAAAACGGATTCCAAAAGAGATTGTTGAGGCTATGAAATTAGATGGAGCTGGAAAGATAAAAATATTTTTTTCGGGGCAACTTCCATTGATAATGCCACAACTTTTTAGAGCCTTTATATTGGTTTTTACCTATTGCTTTGTAGGTTTTGGGATAATTCTTTCATTAGGGGGAATACAGTTTTCAACTTTAGAAGTTGAGATAGCAACAACTTTAATGAGTGATCTAAACTTTTCTAAGGCTATGATATATGGGCTATTGCAATTTGTTATCCTTATAATTTTAAACTCTATTGGTGGAAAAATAAGTGAGTATGAGTTAGAGGGAGAAGAGGAGATTCAGAAACAAAATCTCTTTATGAGGGGGTATTCAGTAATATATTTAATACTGCAATATTTTGTTGTATTTTCAAGTGTGGTATTCTCTTTTTATAACTATTATATAGGTAAATTTTCCTTTGATGCTTATAAAAGGATATTTTCTCAAGAGTTTAATGAGGAGTTTGAAGTTATAAAGGGGATTGTAAACTCTATTGGAATCTCAACAGTTGTGAGCTTTATAACAGTTATCTTTATATATTTGATTATTAAAAATTACAATAGATTGATAGATATTATAATTTTTGCCAATTTAGGAGTATCTGGGGCTTTTTTAGCTATCTCACTTTTCTATCTGAATGTGTTATTTGATATTCCACTGATTGCTCTGCTGATAGTTGGATATGTATTGAGTAGTATCCCTGTTGGTTATTCATTTATGTATCAATATATAAAAAAGTTTCCTAGAATTTTATTGGAAAGCTCTATGTTAGATTGTAATAATGGTTTTGAAAGATTTAGATATATTGAGTTTCCTATTTTGAAAAATCTATTTCTATCAGCGTTTTTGCAGATATTTGCCATTGTATTTGGAGAGTTTACAATAGGTTACACTATGCAGTTAGAGGATCTGTTTCCTGTGGCATCACTGGTAAATTATTCAATGATAGCAAATAAAAAGTATTTGGAAAGTGCTGCTTTTAGTTCAGTTATTTTAATTGTTGTATTTATGTTTTTTATTATTGGAGAATATTTTAAAGATAAAGAGTAGTTTTAGGGGGTAAAAATGGTTAATTTTGCAATAATCGGAACAAGTTCAATAAGTGAAAAGTTTATTGGAGCATTAAAAAATAGTGGTAAGTGCAACCTTTATGCACTACTTTCAAGAAGTGAATTAAAGGGAAAAGAGTTTGCTAAAAAACATGGTGTTGAAAAGGTATATACAGATATTAATGAGATGCTAAAAGATGAAAAAATAGTTGCTATATATATAGCCTCACCAAATGGAAAGCATTTTGAGCAGGCAAAATTGGCTTTAGAGGCTAAGAAAAATGTTATCTGTGAAAAACCTATTGTGCCAACTATTGAGGAGTTTGATATACTGGTAGAGTGTGCAAAAAGAAATGGTGTTGCTCTTATGGAAGCTATGAGACCAACATTGAACCCTAATTTTAAAATAATTAAAGATAGTTTAGGGAAAATAGGGGATATTAGACAATTTATGCTGAAATATTGTCAATACTCATCAAGATATGATCTTTTAAAAGCTGGAGAGGTAACAAATATCTTTAATAAAGAGATGAAAGGGGGATCTCTCTATGATATAGGAGTTTACCCATTGTATTTTGCTATTGCAATGTTTGGAGAGCCAGAGGAGTATTTTGGATATAACTATATATTAGAAAGTGGTGTAGATGGTTGTGGTTCAATTCTGTTAAAATATAAGGATAAAATAGGGAATATTTCATACTCTAAGATAACTGATGAGAGATCACAAAGTGAGATTTTAGGAGAAAAGGGGTCTATTGTAATAGATAAAGTTTCACAAGTTAAAGGGTTAAAAATTAAATATAGAGATGGAAAAGAGGAAAATATAGAACTGCAAGTAGCTGAAAATGATATGGTTTATGAGATAGATGAATTTGTAAATCTTATTAAAAATGGTGAAATTGAATCTAAAGTAAATAGTTTTGATATATCAAGAAAAGTTGTAGAAATAATGGAAAAACTAGCTAATAGATAGGTGGAATATGTGGGGGATATTTAAAAAAAAGAATAGAGAAAAGATAGTAGATGAGGATAGAATTTTTACAAGAAAGATAGATAAAGAAAATTTATTGAAAAAAGATTTAAAAAGAGAGCTAGAAAGAAATATTAAAAATTTAGAGAAGAGAGAGGTAAAAGAGATTGATACCTCTCTTTTAAACAAGAACTACAAAATTGACTATAAAAATTCTCTCAATGAGGAGCAACTAACGGCTTTAACTTCAATAGAGGGGCAGTATTTGGTGATAGCTGGGGCAGGCTCTGGAAAAACGAGAACTATAATATATAGAACAGCTTTTTTATTGGAGCAAGGGATAAAAGAGAAAGAGATTTTAATGGTAACCTTTACTAGAAAAGCTGCTGATGAGATGAAAAGCAGATTGGAAACTCTACTTGAAAGGGATATAAAAGTTGAGATTGGGACATTTCACTCTTTTTGTATGAAATTGATGAGAAAAAATAGAAAGCTATTTAATTTGGAAAAGATTGTAGTAATAGATGAGAAAGAGAAAAAAAGTATTTTAGGGGTAATTATTAGAGAGAAAAGATTAAAATTAGAAATTGGAAAAGAGAGAGTTTTAAATATAATTGAGGGGCTAGAAAAGGGAAAAAATATAGATGATATCCTTACTGAAAAGGAGAAAGAGTACAAGGAACCTCTTGAAATTTTAATAAGAGATTATAAAAAATATAAGAAGATCAATAGGCTATTTGATTTTAATGATCTAATAGATAAGGTCCTTATTAAACTAAAAAGCGATATTGATTTTAGAAGATATCTTCAGAAAAAATATAGATATATAATTGTTGATGAATATCAAGATACAGATAAAAAGCAGAGGGATATATTGAAGATGATCTGTGGAAAAGATGGGAACTTAATGGTAGTTGGAGATGATTATCAAAGTATATATGGGTTTAGAGGGGCAGAGTTTGAAAATATTTTAAGATTTAATGAGGATTTTCCCAATAGTTACCTTATAAAGTTAGAGAAAAATTATAGAAGTACAGAGGAGATAGTGGAGTACTCCAATAAGATAGCCTCTAAATTTCATCTGAAATATAATAAAATTGCAAAATCTACTGGGAGAAGAGGGGGTAAACCTAATATTTTAAAATTTAAAGATGAAAATCTCCAAAATAGATTTATAGTTGAAAAGATATTGAAGTTTCAGAAAAATGGAATAAAATATGGTGATATGGCTATTATTTACAGGGATAGATATAGTGTAATTAAGTTAGAAAAACTTTTATTAGAAAATAGCATTCCATATGAAAAGAAGATAGACAACAGTGTTCAAGATTTTGAAGTTGAACTATATCTAAAACTTTTAAATCTCAAGAGAGAGCCTAAAAATATTCTCTATTGGGAAGATATTTTAGAATATATTCCTAAAAACAGTAAGATCTCTATTTTTGATATATTAGATGGAAAAGAGAAAAATTCAAAAATTTTAAAAATATGTAAATGGTTAGAAAATGATTATACTTTAGAAGAGAGTTTGAAAATATCTATAAATTTAATGAAAGATATTGTTCAAGATAGAGTACAGAAATTTGAAAAGATATTTGATATAAACTCAAAAATTAATCTAAATATTGATTTAGAAAACTATATTAAAGAGTTTAATAGATATTTAACTAAAAAAGATAGTGACAATAAAGTAGCTTTGATCTCTGTCCACAGTTCAAAGGGGCTAGAGTGGAAGGTTGTTTTTATTCCTATGATGTTAGAGGGGATTTTTCCAAGTGGTTTAAGTGGAGAGAATTTAGAAGAGGAGAAAAGGCTATATTATGTAGCTTGTAGTAGAAGTAAGGAGTTTTTATATCTACTCTATCCAGAGTACTTTTATGAGAAGTTGGGGTATTTTAATAAAAAGTCCTCTTTTTTAAAGTTTTAGCTAAATTTTAATACAAAAGGATTTTTAAGTTATGTGATATAAGGCTCCTAGCTATCTAACAAAGTAGCTATGATAAATAAAAAAATCCTCAGTAGAGATACTGGGGATTTTTTAGTCCACAAACCCCGTAGGGTGTGAGGTCAGAATTGACTACTTGCACTTCCTTACTAACAAAATAACCACAATAAGAAGCAATCCAATTAAGAGAACTACCCCTCCATCTAGGTTAAATGTTAGATGCTGAATAATTACAGTCACTTCCATACCTCCTTGAATATTTGTTTTCTACCTTGCTTAAGGGCAGAATAAAAGCCCTAATGGAAATTAGGGCTGATATTCTAAGCTTAATTAAACAAATATTCAAGTTCCCCATACGGGTTGGTACTTAAATTATAACAACTATCTCTCAAAAAGTCAAATTGTAGAAAATAAAATTGCTAAAATAAAGTTTTAATGAAATATTCATAATTATAAATAAAATAAGCCTTCACCTAAGTGAAAGCCTATCTTAAATCTATTAATCATTTAATTTAAGTACAGATACAAATGCCTCTTGTGGTATCTCAACATTTCCTATACTCTTCATTCTTTTCTTTCCTTCTTTTTGTTTTTCAAGAAGTTTTTTCTTTCTTGTGATATCTCCACCATAACATTTAGCAATAACATTCTTTCTAAATGCTTTGATAGTTTCTCTAGCTATTATCTTAGAACCTAAAGCAGCTTGAATAGGGATTTCAAATTGTTGTCTAGGAATAACATCTTTTAGTTTTTCACAAATAGCTCTTCCTCTTGAGTAAGCTCCATCTTTATGAGCAATAAATGAGAAAGCATCCACAGGTTTACCAGAAACTAGGATATCAACCTTAACAAGATCAGATTCTTTATACCCTACAAGTTCATATTCAAAAGAAGCATAACCTTTAGTTCTTGATTTTAACTTATCATAGAAATCAATTACGATTTCAGCTAGTGGAAGTTCATAAGTAAGAAGTGATCTAGTATCATCAATATAGTCCATACCGATGAAAATACCTCTCTTCTCTTGACAAAGTTCCATTACATTTCCAACATACTCTTTAGGTACAATTACCTTACCTCTAATAAATGGTTCTTCAACTGAAACTCTACCCTTTCCAGCATCTGGGAACTCACAAGGGTTGTCTATTACAAGAACGTCTCCTCTATCCATATTAACTTTGTATTCAACTGATGGAGTAGTAGAAATCAAGTCAATATCATACTCTCTTCTAAGTCTTTCAACAATTATCTCCATGTGAAGTAGTCCTAAGAATCCACATCTAAATCCAAATCCTAAGGCGATTGATGTTTCAGGAACGAAAGTAAGTGAGGCATCATTTAATTGTAATTTTTCAAGAGCATCTCTCAAATCCTCATAATCATCAGTAAATAGTGGGTAAATTCCAGCAAATACCATTGATTGAGCAGGTTTAAATCCAGCTAGTGGGAATATACAAGGCTCTTTTGCATTTGTAATTGTATCCCCAACTCTTGTATCGTGAATAGTTTTAACTCCTGTGATAATATATCCAACTGATCCAGATGTTAAAGCATCTTTAGGTTTCATTGTAGGTGAGAAAACTCCAACCTCTAAAACGTCAAACTCTTTTTCAGTAGACCAGATTTTAATTCTATCTCCTTTTTTAAGAGTTCCATCTAAGATCTTAACATATGTGATAACCCCTCTGTAATCGTCAAATTTAGAGTCAAAAATCAGAGCTTTTAAAGGTGCTTCCTCATCATATGCAGGAGCAGGAACTTTTTGAACAATAGCTTCAAGCAGATCTTCAATTCCAATTCCTGTCTTTCCTGAACACATAACAGCATCGTCAGCAGGAAGTCCAATTATATCTTCAATCTCATTTTTAACCTTTTCAGGATCAGCAGCTGGCAAGTCAATTTTATTGATAACTGGCACAACTTCAAGATCATTTTCAATAGCTAAATACACATTTGCTAGAGTTTGAGCTTCTACACCTTGAGCAGCATCAACAACAAGCAATGCCCCTTCACAAGCTGCTAGAGATCTTGAAACCTCGTATATAAAGTCAACGTGTCCTGGAGTGTCAATTAAATTTAATTCATACTCAATACCATCTTTAGCTGTGTAATAAAGAGTAACAGCTTGAGCTTTTATAGTAATTCCCTTCTCTCTTTCAAGTTCCATAGAGTCAAGAAGTTGCTCTTTCATCTCTCTTTTAGCAACAGTTCCTGTAAATTCAAGAAGTCTATCTGCTATTGTAGATTTTCCGTGATCTATATGAGCAATAATCGAAAAGTTTCTTTTGTGCTTTTGCAACATAGTTTCTATTTCCTCCTAAATCGTTTTATATCTTACATAATATTATAAAAGAATTTCCAAATCTTGTAAATACAAATTTATCAAATAAAGTTAATTTTATAGAATTTTTTAAATTTAACTATAACTTTATAAGTATATCAGTTATTCTTATAAAAGTCAATATTTGGCAACGTTTGAGGGAAGAGAAAAGATTGATTATCTATTAATTAAAAAATTTAAACCTAAAATTCTATCTAACTATTAACTAGAGATAATAAAAAAACATTTTCTATAAAATGCGACTTCTCTCATTAATATGTCTTTTTTTATAAATGAAATAAAAGTTATTCACTAAAATGTCACAATTTTGTAATAGAATATTAAAATATAATTAAATTTTTAAGGAGGATAAAGTGAATAAACTGCTTATAATTATCTCTTCAATTTTGCTAGTTTCTTGTAGCTCTGTGGATAGTGAAAAGAAACAGGCACTTAGAATGAAGAGTTTAGCTGATAAAGAAAATGAAAGTAAAAAATATTTTCAACAGTACAACAACACATTGACTTTAGATAGAGCTATTCAGTTAAGTGTTGAAAGAAACCTCACTTTAAAAACAAAAACTATTGAACAGGAGATAGCTAGATTAGATAAAAAGATAGCTTTTGGGAATTTTCTGCCTAAGGTATCTTTAGGGTATAGCTACACTATGTTAAATGATAAGATTATGGGAGAAACAAAGGATACTGCTCTACCTATACCACTTCCAATATCTCTTGGACTGGAAACAAGATTGGTAGATAAAAACCTCTCTCTTTTTAGTGTAAATGCTCAAATGCCTATTTTTGTCCCTGCCACTTGGTTTTTGTACAGTGCTAGACAAAAGGGTGAGGATATCTCATCTCTAACTAGAGATTTAACAGAAAAGATGATAAAACTCCAGACTATTGGACAATATCACTATATTTTAGCCCTTGAATCTGAAAAGGAGTATCTAAAACAGGAGCTAGAATCTGCTAAGGAGTTTAACAGAAGTGCTAAAATAGCTTTAGAGGCTGAGGCAATACTTCCTTGGGAGTATGAGGGAACTGAGCAAATTGTCCAAATGAGAGAATTTGCATTAAAACAAAATGCAAGAGACTTACAGTCAGCAAAAATGTCACTTATGAATAATCTGGATATGTATCCATTGTTAGATTTTCAACTTGAGAAACCTCAATACAATGAGGATGTGAAGATCCCAACATTGGAAGAGACTATCTATGAGGCTCTTAAGAATAGTGAGTTTATACAGATTAGAGAGGGAGCAGAGGATATAAGTAAAGATGTGACTAAAATTGCTATTAGCAACTTCCTACCAAAGATTGTTTTAACTGGTGGATATTTTAACACAAGTAATGCTGCCCTTAGTGATCCAGACTTTTTTATGGGAACTTTAGGGGGAATGTTCTCTATTTTCAATGGTTTCCAAAATGTGTATGAATACAAAAAAGCTAGAAAAAATCAAGAGATCGCCTTTATAAAACGTGAAGAGGAGATAATGAAAGTTATCTTTGAAACTGTAAATGCTTACAATAGTTTAGAGAGCAGCAGAGAAGAGAGGGATATTGCCCTTAAAAACTTTGCTGTAAATACAGGTAGATTCAATCAAAAGAAACTTGAGAAAGAAACTGATTCCATAGATAATTGGGAATATATTCAAGGGGTAGCAGAGTATGAAAAGGCTCTTAGTTTAAAGGAAAAAGCAGAGTATAAATATAGAGTTTCCCTAGCTACTCTCAATATGCTAACTGGAAAAGATATTTTTGCCAAAGGAGAGAAGAAAGATGAAAAAACTAAATAGTAAGATTTTAATAGTGACAGCAGCTATGTTGTTAGTAGCTGGGTGTGGAAAAGATGAGAAAGTTGAAGAGGTAATTCGCCCTGTAAAAGTTGTAGTTGCTGGGGGAGATCAAGCTGCTGAAGATATTGTATTTTCAGGGATTACAGTGCCTAGTAAAGAGACAATTCTATCCTTTAAAATAGCTGGACCTGTGGCAAATATTAATTTAACTCAAGGGCAGAAAGTGAAAAAAGGTGAAATTGTGGCTGAAATGGATACACGTGATTACAAGGTTAATCTTGAAGTGTACAAAAAGAAGTATGATGCTGCTAAGGCTGCCAGTGACAATGCAACTTTCCAGTACAATAGAGCTGAAAAAATGTATAAAGGTGGGGCTATGTCTAAAAAGAACTTTGATATGGTAACTGCTCAAAAGAAAGCTGCTATCTCTATGTTGAAAGAGGCTGAACAAGGGGTGGCAAATGCTACTAATAAGTTGAAAGATACGCAGTTAAAAGCTCCATATGAAGGGTATATCTCTAAGAAGTTTGTGGACTCTGGAAGTGTGGTAAATGCAGGAACTCCAATAGCTGTAATCACTGCTGAAAAAGCTCCAGAGATAAATATCAGTGTAGCTGGTAAGGATATTAAACTTTTGGAAAATATCTCTGAGGCTGTGTTTATCCCTAACGATACTCCAGATAAAACTTACTCTTTAACATTGAAAGAGATTGGAAAAAATCCAGAGTTTGCAAAGATAACTTATCCAGCAGTTTTTGAGATAAAAGGTGGAGATGATATTAGAGTTGGAAGCAGTGGAAAGGTTATTGTAAAATCAAACATTGATGCTAAAAAAGAGATCTTCATCCCTGTGACTGCTCTATTTGAAGACAATGGTAGCAAAGTATATATATTTGAAAATGGTACAGCAGTTGCCAAAGATGTAAAGATAGGAAACCTTAAAAATAATGGAACTATTGAGATTCTTGAGGGACTAAAAAAAGATGATAAGGTTATAAGTGCAGGGGTTAATAATATAGTTGATGGAGAAAAGGTTAAACTTCTTCCTGAGCCTAGTAAGACAAATGTTGGAAATATAATGTAGAGGTGAGGAAGATGAGTATAATTGATTATTCTATAAAAAATAGAGTTGTAACTATCTATCTTACAGTAATTTTAATAGTTGGGGGGATACTTTCCTATGTAAAATTAGGTAAGTTGGAAGATCCAGAATTTAGGGTAAAAGAGGCTATTGTTTTAACTCTGTATCCTGGAGCAAACCCTCACCAAGTTGAGCTTGAGGTTACTGATGAGATAGAGAGTGCATTGCAACAGATTGGACATACTGAGTATATTGAGAGTATGTCAAAGGCTGGATATTCAGAGGTTAAAATCAAGCTAAAAGAAGATCTGAAAGCTGAGGTTATAGATCAATATTGGGATAATGTTAGAAAGAAGATAAATGATGTACAGAGTAAACTTCCTACTGGAGCATTGCCACCTATTGTAATGGATGATTACGGAGATGTATATGGAATGTTCTTTGCTATTACAAGTGATGGATATTCAACAGAGGAGCTTAACGATTATGTTACATATATTAGAAGAGAACTTCAAGGACTTTCAGGTGTATCAAAAACAACTGTTTATGGAAAAGTGGACACAGCAGTTGAAGTACTTATTGATAGAGAAAAGGTATCTGCTCTTGGAATAAATGAAAAGTTGATAGTTGCATCTTTCCTATCTCAAAATCTTCCAGCATATAGCAGTGGTATGGAGCATGGAGATCTGAAGATAAGAGTAAATATTAATGAGGGATTCAACTCTTTAGATGATATTGGAAACTTAGTTATCTTCTCTAAAGATAATTTAAGAGGGGGAGAAGAGGTTGTACTTCTTAAAGATATTGCAACTATAAAGAAATCTCAAGTTACACCTATTAGAAACAAAATGAGATATAATGGTAAAGAGGCTATGGGTCTTATGCTTTCTCCTGAAACAGGTACTAACGTAATTGATACAGGTAAACAGATTGAGGAGAAGTTACAAGAGATAAAATCTAATCTACCTAAGGGGATTGAGATTGAGAAGATCTACTATCAGCCAGAACTTGTAACAACAGCTATTGGGCAGTTTGTAAGCAACCTTGTAGCATCAGTTGTGGTAGTTGTTGGGGTTCTGTTATTTACAATGGGAATGAGAAGTGGACTTATCATTGGTAGTGGGCTTATCCTTTCAATTTTAGGTACATTGATATATATGTTAGCAGTTAAGATGGATATGCAGAGAGTTTCTCTAGGTTCATTTATAATTGCAATGGGAATGTTAGTTGACAATGCTATTGTTATTGTTGATGGGGTTCTTGCAGATATGGAAAAAGGTGAGGAGAGATACACTTCATTGACTAAAACAGCTAAGAAAACAGCTATCCCACTATTGGGAGCAACAGTTATAGCTGTAATGGCATTCTTGCCAATGTACTTGATGCCAACAGATGCTGGGGAGTATATCTCAAGTTTGTTCTGGATAATGGCTGTTTCATTGGGGCTTAGCTGGGTTCTTGCTCTTACTCAAATCCCTGTGTTCTGTGATCTTTTCCTACAAGTTAAAAAGAGAGAAGAAAAAGGGAAAAAGGAGAAGTTCTTTGAGTTTTGTCACAACTTCTTAGAAAAGGTTTTAGCACATAGAATGTTATCTCTAGGTGTCGTAATTGGAGCATTTGTATTTTCAATGATACTATTTACAAGATTGCCTATTACATTCTTCCCAGATTCAGACAAAAAAGGTTTTGTTGTCAATCTTTGGTTGCCAGAGGGAACATCTCTGAACAAAACTGATGAGATAAGTAAGATTGTGGAAAATGAGATTTTAAAAGATGAAAATGTAACTGTTGCTGCTGGAGCTGTTGGTGGTTCTCCGTCAAGATACTATGTAGCAACTATTCCAGAGCTACCTAATGAAAGTTTCTCACAAATAATTGTAGCTGTTAAAGATTTGGATAGTGTAAATAGAGTTGGAAAAAATATTAAGAAGTTTGTAAATGAAAATATCCCTGATGCAAGGGTTGAGATTAGAAAATATGTAAATGGTATCCCTACTAGATACCCTGTTGAGCTTAGAATTTCTGGAGCTGATCCATATGTATTGAGAGAGCTTTCAAAAGATGTTATGGATATTATGAGAAAGACACCTCACACAGAGAATATTCAAACTGATTGGAAAAACAAAGTTTTAACTTGGGCCCCTAAACTTGCTCAAAATGTAGAGAGAAAGAATATGATCTCTCCTATGGATGTGGCTAATTCTATAAGTAAGGCAACTGATGGAGTTACTATTGGTAAGTACAAAGAGGGGACAGAGCTTATGCCGATAGTTATTAGAGAGAAATCTGGGGGACAACAGATTGATGTAAATAGTATTGGGCAGATTCCTGTTTGGGGGCTTGGATTGAAAAATCTACCTCTTAATAAGATAATTGAGAAAGAGGAGCTTAAATGGGAAGATCCTGAAATTCATAGAAGAAATAGAGTTAGAACAATTACTGTTCAATGTGATGTGAAAGATGGACAAACTGCTGAAAGTGTTAGAAAATTGATAGCAAAAGAGGTTGAAAAGTTAGACATTCCTGCAAATTACAAGCTTGAATGGGGTGGAGAGTACTATGAACAAAATAAAAACGTATCTGCTGTACTTTCATCTGTGCCACTACAAGGTATTATAATGTTTTCTATATGTGTATTCCTATTTGCTAGTTTAAGAGATCCATTTATAATATTTGTTATTCTGCCTCTTTCATTTATTGGAATTGCTCCAGGGTTATTTATTTCTGGACGTTCATTTGGATTTATGTCTATAATTGGAGCTATCAGTTTAACTGGTATGATGATTAAGAACTCTATTGTGTTGATTGATGAGATTAAATATGAGATCAATATTGAGAAAAAAGATCCATATACAGCTGTAATTGATTCTGCTGTAAGTAGAATCCGTCCTGTTTCTATGGCATCTGTAACAACAATTTTTGGTATGTTGCCACTTGTGTTTGATCCACTTTATGGGGATATGGCTATTACAATAGTGTTTGGACTTACAGCATCTACAATGCTTACATTGTTTGTAGTTCCACTTTTATATGCTATGCTTTATAAAATCAAGAAAAATGATTGATAAAATAAATATTATATAATTTTAGTACACATTATTTTAGAAAAATTACACAATATTTAAAAATAATATTAAATTTTATTTTTGTCACACAATTGTCACAATTAGATGTTATATATTATATATAAAATCTTTCCCCAAGATATTTTATAGAGAAAAGGGTTTGCAATTTCGGTTGCAAACCCTTTTTGATTTCTAGTTTTTAATACTATTTCTCATTTTTTGTAAAATCGTCGCAAACCCTTATTTTACTCTTGATATTTTACCCGTAAGAACATCGTAAGAACACTCTAAGAAAAAATTAAATTTTTGAAAAAGCACATTTTATAAGACTTTGAACACTTGAATAAAATTACACTAAAAATCTGTAAGAACATTTTTGAAAAATTTTCTTAATTTTTTTTAGTAATAAAAAATAGGAACTAAATTTTGTAATTTTATTTATCTATTATATACTCTTTTATAATTCCAATATCTTCTCTCATTGCCTTTTGTTGCTCAAAAATTGTTTTAGTTCTCTCTGTAATCAGCAACTCTAAGTTATTTCTTTTCTCTGTTAAAAGTTCTTGTTGCTTCCCACAATCTTCTCTATCCATTTTCTTATCCAATAAACTCATTAAATATCTATGATAGGCAAATATGCCACCTATAATGGTTATTGAAACTGTTATCATTTCTATTAAATTCATTGTACCCCCTCAGTTGTCTTTTCAAATATAGCTTTGAAGATCTCATCATCTACTTTACTATCAGTTCTCTTAACTAACTCTTTTAACAAAATAATTACTATTTTTTCTATAGCTAATGTTCCAAGCCATTTCCCAACAAAATATTTTATAAATTTTAAAACTACTGCCATCAGTTATTCCCCCTTAGCTAATTCAATATGAGGTCTATCTACAAGTGACTTCCAGTCCTTTCCAAATACAATTTTTACATTTAGCATTTTAGAAGCTATTCTAAATGCTTCATATATTTTTTCCCATCTGGGGTCATTAGGCTTATCTTTATTAGTCCAACCTGTATAATATACATCTACTGCTCTACTATCTATATCTTCTGTAGATAAGTCATCTTGATGTTTACCTCTTTTATTATAACCATCAATTTGAGAAGTCCCTTGCTTATAATATTTATTTTGTGTTTCAGCAGTCCTAAGACCTTCATTAACGAAGAAATCTTGCTCAGAGATAGCAAGTGCATATCCTACAAGCATAACAAGTTTATGGTGTACGCCATATAAATTATTTTTGGTTCTATTACTTGCTTTATTCATAATATTTAACCTCCTAAAAATTATTTTTTAATCTCGTAATTTTGATTATATGGAACTTTTAAAGCATTTGACTGTAGATAAGATACTACTTTTTTATAATAATGTCAGCAATTTAAAAATTTCTGTCCATTCCCAGTCGGCTCTATATTGCAAATGTGGAATGAAACTAATCCTACAAGCCTGTACCTTGGGACTACTTGGGAACTGATTTCAGCAGGAAAATATGTTAAAACAGGCGAAAGAGCTTTACAAACAGGTGGTAGTAACTCTATTACGCTGACAAAAGATAATCTACCAAATACTAAAGTTAGTATAGATACTTTTTCAGTAACAGTTTCACCTCACTATCATAACGAAGGACATGCATGCTGGGAAGATGACCCTAATGCCTTTGGTAAAGACTGGACAGGTGGAGCTGGAGCTCTTCAACACCGTGAAACTACAAAAACTTTAAGATATAGAACTTCTACAGCAGGAGGAGGCTCTACAAGTACAGCAAGCCCTCAAACTTCAGCTTTAGGTAATGGAACTGCTATCACTATACAACCTGAGTACATCACTTTGAAATATTGGAAGAGAACTAGCTAGTTCTCAACCACATATGTGTAGTGTAGTAGCTTGGTGTTATATCTAATGCTTGTCCATTTCCTAGTGCATTAGTCTGAGGAGAAGCAGAGTTTGTTGTTCCTGTCCATGAACGTGAAGCTTGGAATTGAACCCTTGTATCTCCACCACCACTACCTGCTCCTTCAGAGCTTCCACTTTTATAAAAAGCTCCATCAGCAGAATCATACTGATTGTTTAATCCACCAAAACTACCTGTAATATCCATGTTTCCTCTTCCAAGCGAGAAAGAATCAACAATTAGTTTGATATTTGGAAGATTAGCTTGAGAAATATTCTTATTCATACTTCCACCTGTCAGCTTACTAGCTTGACTGTTAGAAGTACCGAGCAAGAATCTTCCCTCTATTTTTTGCCAAGTTGTACCTAGATACTTAGTTGAAGGGTTAAAGGAGTTAGTAGTGATATAGATATCACCGACCGCATAAGGACAGAAATTTTTAAATTTCTCATTAATTCCTTTTATCTTATCCTCTATCTTTTTTGCTGTGTCATACTCTGATGAAACAGCTCCTTTATTTAATTTTTCATCATTAGAGTTGCTTAACTCTTCTATTTTTGTATCAATTTTGTCATAGTTTTCTGACAAATGCTTTTCAACATCTACATAATCGTTCCGTTCAGGTTTTAAAAGTTGTAAAAACTTTGTTAATATTGCCATCTATACCTCCAATTTATTAAGTATTCCTTCTTTATTCCTTACTTCATCCCAAGTATAGCTTCCTATTTCATTCCAAGTAAATTTCTCTAAAGTTCTCCATACCCTGTAAGTGATTATGTATTTACTTCCTAGATGAGCTGGAATAGCCTCATTTATTACTTTTTTAAAGCTTTCTAAGTCATTTGGAATACCAATTATTGAAATAAATTTTAATTTAATTTCAGCATCTTCAAATGTGACTTTAACTTCACCATTTCTCCAATTGTTAGCTAGCTGTTGTAATAACTCTAAGTCACATTTTCCAGTTGTTTTCCATCTTGCTTCTATTTCTATCCTTTTACCTTCAAGACCTTCAGCTTTTGCTTTATAATTTAACTCTTTTTCAAGTGCTTCAATTCTTTCTAAAGACATAGTTGAAAATAAAAATTCTTTCTTTAAATACTCTTTCTTCTCTTTAATTAGATCTAAATGAGATCCAGGAGCTATTAAAAGATCATTAATATACTGATCTTTTCTTACAATTTTATGTAAACTATTAAGAATTATTTCCTTAGTTTTCACTAATTGATACCTCCCCTAATATAGCTATTTCTTCATCTTCTAATTGAATATTAGTAGTTCCATTATTTACAGTAAATTTACTCCATTCAACCACTCCAGGAGTTTCTAAAACAGCATTAGATATTAAAGAGTAAGAAACATAATTTTTTTTAAAAGCTATACTTTGAAGAAATAATTTTATATTTTCTTTTATCTTGTTTTTTAAATTTTCAAGTTCTACTTCATCTTCTTTTTTTAAAGTAATATTTATATTTAATACTTTAGCAATAGCAGAAGCAACTGTACAATAAGCCCCAATTGGAGCTTCTCCATACCCACAACCCCAAGTTTCATTATCTGAACCTTGCGGATCAATGTAATTTTGAACTTTTTTTACAAGTTCACTTGAAGCAACTTCTTTTAAATCATTAATTATGAGAACTTTAACTGTATTTTTCCCATTCCAAAGAGGAAAAATCTTTGAATCTCCAACCCCTGCTACCTCTCTAGCCCATTGCATATAATGATATACATTTCCTGAAGTTGCAGGCATTTGAACTTTGATATCATATCTACTCAATAATGAATCATCAGTTTCAGCATCAAATCCATCATAAGTTGCTTTTTCATTGTTACAACTTTGAATACCTTGAATTGTAACAGGCATTTGAGTTATAGTTTTGGCTCCAACATTACTAACAGTTCCAGGAATAACAGCTTGTATTTTAATTACTCCGTTTTCTATAATACTTTTTTCTTCTAAAGATTTAAATTGAACTCCATTTGCAGTTTCAAATAAATCTCCAATGCTAATAGTTCCAGTACCTTTGATTGTTAACTCACCTATTGCATATGTCGCTGCTTTTCTAGTCAAACCTTGAAGTTGGAAGGCTCTTTTATCTAATTCTTCTCCTGTCAAACTATGAATGTCAAAGAAATTCCATATTTTCGCAAGTTCCGATTCTAATTTAGTCCCTTCTAGAGCATATGCTTTAAGTAAATCATGAGTAAATGTTCCAACTGATTTAATATACTCGTCAGGAATATTATTTAACATCTCTTCTAATATTTCTTCTGCAGATCTAGAAGTGTAATAACTAGACATTTATACTCACCTCACTTTCAATAATTTCATCTTCTACTATTACAACAATATCAAATTCTAAAGAATTGAATTTTTTAGATATTTCAATAGATTCAACTTTTTGAATATTATCATTAAGAAATAGTTTTTCTTCTAACTCATCTTTGATTTGAGCCATAGTAAAACCACTGCTATAAAACTCATGTCCTCTCATTTCATATAAAAATCTTATTCCAAAATCTGTATCTTGATAAACTTTATATTTACCTATTTCAGTATGAATTAAAAGAAATATCCACTGTTGCACTTGCTGTTTTTTATTTGTAATCTCTGTTTTTCCATCTTTTACTACTACTTTTTTAGTAACAGTATCAAATAGAAGATCCTTGTATTTAGCATTGCTATTATCTCTACTTGTTTCTAAATTAATATTGTTACTAATGCTCATTCCCTTTGGAAAGATGTTCATAATCCCTCCCTATATCTTTCTTATTTTAAAATCTACTATCCATTTTTGTCCGTTTTCAGTTGGCGTTACCTTTACTAAGTCACCTACAACTAGAGTACAAGTATTTATAATAGTTCCTTCAGCTTTATATGTACCACTTCCAGCAAGTTTTTTGATTAGATGAGCTGGATGCTGAGGAATTGATTCTGACTCAGTAGTATTATTAAAGGAATACTCAGTTATATTACCTTCAAGTTTATATTGTCTTGTATAGTCATTAAAAAGCCTGTCATTCATATATAACATGTAAGGATATAAGATAACTCTTCCATCTAAAATTGAGATTTTGAGTTCTGGGGGAGGACTAATAACTTCTCCTATACAAACTTGGGCTTCTTTAATTGGAATCATTCCTTTAAAGAATTTTGCTACTAATTCACTATTCTTCAAATAATTCAACCTCCAAATTCACTATGTGTTCTCCCTTTCTCCAAGTGTGAACACAAGACTTGATTAAAAACTCACCAAATAACTTTAATTTAGAATTATTTAGATAAACAACTCTTCCTGCTCTAAAATTATCATCTCCAAATCCCTCTAAAGATACTGTTTTAAATACTTTATTTAACTCTTTTAATTTTGTTTTAGCTATATTTCTAACTTTAGCTTCTTTTTGTTCAGGATCTACATTTATAATTTCTTGTAAACTACCATACTTCTCTATATTTTTAGTGTCTTCAGCAATAGCTAATATTTCAGTAGATTCTTGCTCATTTGAAGTTACTAAGATTCTATTTTTCATATCTTGAATACTTTCATTGATAGTTTCATTCCCAGTTTGTTTATATCTAAATTCAACATTTATCTTTTTAAAAGGATTTACATTAAATTTATTATCAATAAATTCTAATTTATATTTAACTCCTAGTTCTTCATTAACTTGCTTTAAAATATCATTAATTATTTCAGCTATTGTATTTGAATAATATACTTTAGTTATTGAAGTTGAAATATTACTTATCTCTCCCTCTGGAGCATTTATCTCTTGCAGTAATTGTTTTATTGCTACACTTGCTGCAATATGATCAAATTGCTTAATAACTTTATTTTTATTCAGATAAAAGCAATAGTCTAAACATTCTACAGTTCTGCTATATTTAGTTGTAGAAATACTAACTATAACTCCTCTAAACAGTTCTTTTTCATTAGTTAAAATTACTACATCTCCTGTTTCTATTTCATCTGAAAAAATATAACTAAGATCATTATAATTTCTAACAATGTTAAATACTAATGATGCTCCTAGTGTATCTACAGAAGTACTTAAATTAATACTTCCACTAACTTCAGTTATATCTATTGCTTTTTCTCCTTTAATAACATGTAATTTCATAAACTCACCTATTTACATACTCTTCAAGAGTTATTGAATACTCAACATCTTTATTTACTTTCTGTTTCCAACTGAAATCTTTAATAATACATGGGAAAATAATAGTTTTAGTTGAGGAAATAATAGTTACTTTTAAAATATTTTTTCTGTTTTTTAAAATAAAATCTAAACATGCAGGAGCTAAAAAAGTTAAAAGTGGAAGCCATCTGTATCTTTTATGAGGAAAAAAACTATTTATGCTAATAGTCCTAAGATCCTCTTCTCCTATAAGAGTAAGCTTTTTTCCAGAACTATTTTCAAAAGTTTCCGAAACTAAAGGATTAGAAAATGCTACATTCTTACTCTCTATAAAAGGAAATTTAAATATTTTTTTTCTATCTAAAGTTGAAAGATAAATTTCCATATTTCCTCCTAAGTTACATTAGCCATATTATTTTTTAAAATATCCATAATCATTCCTGCTACCATTTCTTTAGTTCCTTCATGATTATATATATCTCCTTGAATATAAACATTTGAAACTTTATTGACTGCTGGAACTGAATTTTTTATACTCGCTCCTTGAATAGCTGTAGCTTTACTTGAATTCAAACTTTTTGGAGCTTCTACTTTATTAAAACTCTCTTCAAATACTTGTTGTTGAGTTGGAATTTTAGTTTGAGCAACTTCTATTTCAGCATTATGTTTAACATTTTCCTCTATCTCTTTTTTTACTTCATTATCATCTCCAAAGAAAAATGAAAATGTATCTTTTACAAAATTAAATACCTTCCCAAGTCCCTCTAAAGCTTTTACTGCTAATTTAATACTATCAAAAAGAATTTTAAAAGGAGTTGCTAAAAATTTAATAAAAAATGGAAGCTCATTAAACCAATTGTCAAAGTCATTAAAAAAGTTAGTTGCCACTTCTTTAACTGTTTCAAAATTTTGTATAAGTAAAGCTATTGTTACTACTGCAATTGCTATAACTTTAATTATTAATCCCAGTGGTGTAGCTGTTAAAGCTAAATCTACTGCTATAATAACTGCTTTTAATTTTGTGAAAATAGCTACTAAAAACTCTATATTTTTTAAAGCTGTTACTGCTATATGATAAGCTTCAAAAGCAGCTTTTGCTCCTAATATTGCCTTAGTTAAAACATAAATAGTTCCTAAAAGAAAAATTAAAGCTCCTATTACTTCTTTATTATTTTTAATATAATTATATGTTTTAGTAGCAGAATCAACGATTTCTTTAAATAAAACTGTCATTTTTTTTGCTACATTATTTAAAGTTCCATCAGTTTGCCACTTTAAAAGAATTTCTGATATTGATTCCATCCTTTTTTTCATAATATCCAGTATAGATCCAGTTTTAATAAGCCCATTTTCCATTCCTAATATCTTAGCTAATCCTATATTAATTGAACCTGTAATAGTACTCCATAATCCTTTTATAGTTTTAGATAATTTTTCAGCACCACCATCAAACTTGGATACCATTATCTCTTCTAAAACTATTTGAAGTTTTTTCTGATCCTTAACTGAACCTTTTTTGTCAAAAACTCTATTTTTCCCATATTTTTTTTCAGCAGCCTCAATCAACATTTCTTTAGATACTCCTAAATTCTCCATGCTTTCAAACTCATTTTTACTTAAAATATCTTTGACTGCTTCTGTTGCTTGCTCCATAGTAGTATTTGTTGCTCCTGCTGCATCTGCTATTTTAGATAACCATTTCTCACTATCTATTCCATAACTCTCTAAAGTAGCTGTTGCTTGGATAACCTCTTCAGGATCAAAAGGGGTAGAAATAGATAAAAGCTCAGCTTTTTTCATTAACTTATTAGTTTTTTCAAAGTCTTTTGTAGCAGTTTCTAGCATAGTTCTATAAGCTTCTAAGTTGATAGAAGTTTGTAAACCTTTTGTAAAAGCAGCTCCTCCCACTAATGAGGCAGTTGCAGCACCCCATTTAAGAGCAGATTTAACTGCTCCATCAATAGACTCTCCTACACTTTTAGCCCATTCTTTTATAGTTTTTTTTGACTCTTCAACCTCTTTTTCAATCTGTTTAAAACTATTTCCAAGCCTTAAAATCTCTTTTCTTTGATCTGATACTGAGTTTTCAGCTTGTTCTAATGCTGCTTTAAGAGCTTTTTCCTGTTCTTTCATTTCTTTTATTGAATCACTATTTTGAATAATAGTTTCTTCTAAAATATTCAAACTCTCTGTTTGCTCTTTTATAGAAATACTGTTATTTTTATATTGTTGCCTTAAAGCTTGTAACTGCTTTGCAGCATTTTTATATTCTTGAGAAGTACTTCCATACTCTTGTCCTATTTTATCTAATTCCATCGCTTGCTTTGCAATTTCATTTTTTAACTCAGTATTTGAATTTTTTAATAAGTCAATATTAGATTTTGCATTTTGATACTCTCTATTTTGACTTATAATACTTTTTTTATGCTTTTCTAATTCATCAGTGCACTGTTTTATATTAGCTTTAGCTTGTTCTACAGTTTCTTTATATATTTCTAATAGCTTTTTAGCCTCTTCACTTTGCCTTCCAGCCTCTTTAAGAGAGTCTATGGCTGGTTTTACTTGTCCACTAAGCTCATTTTTAGCACTAAGTACTACTCCTATTGTTTTACTCATTATCATCCTCCAAAAACCTTGATAAGAGCTTTTAATTTACTAGTATCATATTCAATCTGTTCTTCTCTATTGCCTATCATACTGTGAATGAAAAAAATCTTCTCTTCTTCGCTTAAATTTAATAAATAATCAAGTTTAAAACCTTTTTGGAGATAATAAGATACCCAATATAACTCGCCTTGGTTCTCACTATCTCCTATTAGTTTTTTATATCTTCCTCAGTCTCTTTTTTTAGTTCTAATCCTTTAAAAATAGAATTAACTTTATTTGCTACTCTTAGAGTTTCGTTAAATCCTAGAATTATCAATGGAATATCAATAAATTCATATTCTTGATACATAGCTCTCAACTCTTTAGATCTAAAGAAAGAACAACTGTTATAAATTAACTCTGATGCAATATATGCCATTTCTTCCATATCTAAATCTTCTGTTGAAATATTATCTCTATCTTTTAAATTACCTCTATAACATTTAATAAGACTATTATTATATTTCAATAAATCAGCTTCTTTAGGTCTTTGAAACTCTACTTCTCCAATTCCTTCAATATCAATTACTGCTATTTTTACTTTTTTTTCTTCTTTTTCTCTTACTTTATTTAAAAAATCTTGTAATGTTACCATTTTTTCCTCCTAAATTTTGAGAGGGATCTCTCCCTCTCTATTTTTTTATTTTAAATCAGTTACTGTTTCAGCTTGTCCATTGAGTGTTATTTCCTTAACTTTTCCTTTTTCAAAAGAGATTAGAGTTTCTTCATCAAAAGTTACTCCATCACATTTAACTCTTCTTTTTTTAGTACCATTAATATTTGCATCGTTCATAATAACAGTAATATCTTCATCTAAGTTAAACATATCTATTTCCTCTTCTGTTCCAGTACTCTTATAAGATACAGAAATTTCATTTATTTTTCCTGTCAGAACTCTTATCTTTCCTCCAGGAACTTCTGGATTATCTACCTCTTCATAGTTATATTTAGTCTTTACTTCACCTTTGTTACAAGTTCCGACTTTTTTCCCTGCTATCCAAACTTCTCCACTGTTACCATTATGATAACCACTTCTTTTTGAACTCATTTATTCCTCCTACATGTAAATATTAAATTTGAAATCTTCCATAATTCCACTGATTTTAATATTAGCTTTAAGATAAACATTTGTTCCAACTGTCATTTGCCTTACTTTCTCATCATCCCAACCTTCTACTACTTCTTGCCCATATTTGCTATAATTTGCAAGTCTTTGCTGTTCTAAATCTATATAAGAAGTGTTGTCAAAATTAGGATCAAGGATATAATCCATTGCTAATCCTTTGAAATAACTGTTAATAGCACTTATTAATAACATTTGATTATTAGTGATGTTAGGATATTTTCCTTTATATGATTGATTACAAGCAGTAAAAATATCAACATAGATTAAATCCATTTTTTCAACTGTGTTTATATGAGTCATTTCTATTGTTACATCTTGCCCTAAAGTACTTAAACTATTTACACCTCTAGCAACTTTTACAATTCCCTCATCATTGAATAAAATAAATTCACCTTTCCCAATTGCAGCATCTAAATCCTCAGGTTCTACTACGCTTTTAAATTTACCTAATTCAAAAGCTATAGCTGACATATTTAAAGATATTCCAGCTAAAAACCCTAATAAATAAGGCACTGCTTTATCTCCTGTAACTTCTCCTCTGTCATCAGCAAAAGTTATTTTTTCATTAGTAAAATTAACTATTCCCATATCATCAGGAGAAGTTAATTTATGTCCTATCATTTTATATCTTCTTTTATCATTTTTTCTCTTAGCTTTAATCCAAGTAACTAATTCTGTGGCATATGTTGCCTCTGGAGTTCCTATCCAGCAATTTCTAGGGATAATTCCACCTATTATTTTTAATTTATCAGTTATATTTTCCTCTGCTCCAACTTTAAATACATATAACTTTAAAGGAATACCTTCTAAGGCATCTTTTACAAATTTCACATTATCAGCTGTCAATTTTCCTTGCTCTTCACTAGTAAAATCATCAATAGTTTTATAATATTTTTTTAATTCTCCTTCTGTTTCATCTTTTAAAATTAAAACAGCATCTCCTCTTTCAGCTCTTTTTAAAGCTGTAACTCCAAGACCTTTAAATAAAATGTCTAATTGTGGCATAGTATTAGTTGTTGACATCCTTTTCTATCCCTCCTATATATAAGTTTTCTATCATTTCAGCTGCTTTTTCTGGATAAGCTTCAAACACATACAGATCAAAATTAAATAATAAATCTCCATCTGATTCTGTTGAATCAACTTCCATAACCTCAGTTACTAATCCATCTATTAACTCAATTGTTGGATTGTCTGAGAATATTTGGATTAATTTTTCTTCTATATCTAATCTTTCTTCTAAGTTGTCATCATTTACAGGGTGATATATTATTCTTACATTCAAAGTTACTTCTCTATATTTTTTCATATAGTCACTAGCTTTTAAATTTTCAAAATATATGTGAAGTGATCCTCTTCTATATCCCTTTTCTACATCTTTACACTCAACTGGAATATCCTTTAGCTCTTTTCTTAACTTAGCTACTAATATTGTTAAAATATCTTTTGAACTAATCATTTTATCCCTCAAAATCCATTTTTCTCAAATAACTCTTCAAGCATTTTTTGAGAATTTTCTTCAAACTCTTCTTTGAACTCATTAGCAGTATCTCTAAATACAAATTTTCCTTTGACTCTACCTAATTCAGTTCCATTTTTACCTTTTACAATCCTATGCCCCTCTTCTATTAAGTGAGCATGTGGAGCTCCTGAATATACTCTACAAGCAAAGCTTCCTTTAAATTCATAGCTTTTACCATCTTTAATGCTCTTATAGTAATATCCAGTTTTTTTCTTAACTCTTTTTTTAGCTACTTCTAGAGTTTTTTTCTTTAAAATGTTAGCTTGTTTTTTTACAAACTTCTTAGTTTCAATATCTGCACTATCAACTAATTTACTTAATTCATTACAGACATCATCAAAGCTCTCCATAGTACTCCTTTTTTAAATTACAATGTACTTCAATATAATTATTTTTATTGAAAGCAGGAATAATATAATCAATCTCATACTTAATTCCTTGGTAATAGATAATATCAGTTTGAATAATATCTATTTTCCTCATAATTATTTTAAATTTTGTATTTGTATATTCAAAATTTTCAGAAGTAGTAGTAGAATTAGCTGAAATTGGAATAATATCAGCCCAAACTTTTTTATAAGGTTGATGAACTCTTTTATCTCCTAACTCATTTTTTTCTATTACTTCTCTAAAAATTTCTACTCTATTATTTAATCTACTAGCTAATACTTTTTTATTCATTAACTACACCAGCTCTCAATCTAGTATAAATACAGCTCAAAATGTTGTTAGGTTTAAAATCTACATCAGTTGATGCTCTGTTTTCATATCTATCAGCTATAATTATTAGCATTGCAACATTGTAAGTTTCAGAGTTTCCATTTTCATTAAATTTTACTCCTGTAGCATCTTCTATCTCTTCTCTAGCATACTCTGCAAAGAGTTGGATGAGAGTATCATCCTCATTAGAATCAACTCTCAAATATTCTTTTATTTCTTCTAAGCCTAATACTCTCATTACTCCTCCTTTTTATTTTTATGCTCCTGCTGTATCTAATTGTAAAAATACTAATGCTTTTTCATCAAATTTCTTAGCATCTAATCTTAATAACCCTCTTATTTTAGTTGTGTTAGTTTCAAATGCTCCAGCTCCTATGTCAGTAGAGTTTATAGTCATAGCTTGTCTATCAAATAGAGTTATAGCTTTTTTAATATCTCCAATTATGATAGGTACTTTTGTAGTATCATTTGCTAAAACTTTGTTAGAATATACTCTAATAGATCTTCCTTTTAATAATTTTTGAGTTGGTTTAGTAGGATCTGGTTGTAATAGATAATTTCCATCACTATCTTTCATTTTATCTAATTCATTGAATCCTGATTGGTTAGTTACAACAATAGCATTACTAGATATAGCAGGGTCTAATGTTACATTTATAGCAGTTTTAATATCATCAATACCTTTTATAGCTGTTTTACTGAAAGAGTTTAAAATTTCAAGAATAACTTTATTTTCAGTTGCTACTTTTTTCTGTGCAAACCATTTACTTATGTGATATAAAAGATTTCCCTTTTCATCTTTTAATAAATTATTAGGAATTGGAAGTATTCCACCATAAGTTTTACAAGAATATCCTATTGACTTAAATGTTCCATTCTCAATGTCAGAAATTTTTGCTCCCTCTTCAACTTCAGCAAATGCAGTATACTCTCCATCAACTTCTATTACTCTAGTTCCAGTTAAAGTTGATACAGGTTCAACATAAACTAAATCTCTAAGAGAACTATAAGCTCTAGCTAGTTCTATTACTTTAGTTTCTTGGTCCTTTGGTATTAATAATCCTCCATCTTCATCTGTTCCAGAAGATAATGCTGCTTGGATTACCATTTGATCATCTACTGTTGATTTTCCTTTTATAAAATTAAGAAAAGCCTTTTCGTAAGCTTGCGAATCTATTCCAGTAGAAGTTTCTATTCCAGTAGGAGTTTCTTGGTTTTCTAATATTGTTCCTGCTACATTTGCTCTAATTGTTTCCTCTTCTTTTAAAGCTAATTGTAATTTTGCCTCTAAAGTGTCAATTTTTAAAGTTGCTGCATTAATTTCTTCCATTGTTGCTGATCCATTTGCTAATACTTTTTTTGCATTTTCTTTAGCTAAAGCTATTTCTTCTTTAATTAAATCTGATCTTTTCATTAAATTATTCCTCCCATTTTTATTTTTAATTTTAGTTTTGCCTTTTCTAACTCAATTTTAGTATCATCTTTTTTATCTTCAGTTTTTTCTACTGATTTTAATTTATTTTTTAAACTTTCAGGCATTTTATCACTGAGTTTTAATCCGTCAAGACAAGCTGATACTGAACCAATATCTTCAGTAATTATATTAAAATACTGTTGAGCCTCTTTTCCAGATAGCCATGTTTCATCGTCCATTAGCTCTATAATCTTTTCATTTGAGATTTCTTCAAGAGCTTTAGTTTTATAAATATCAGCCATATTAGAATCCATTTTTTCTAATAAATTTATAGTTTCTAATAGATCATTTCTATTTCCTGCAGTATATGTCCAAGCACGATGGATCATCAAATAAGCTGAAACTGGAATATGAATTTCATCTCCAGCCATAGCAATTATTGATGCTATACTTGCTGCTACTCCATCTATATGAACTATTTTTTTGCCATTATGTCTTTTCAACATATGATAAATAGATAGCCCTGCAAAAACACTTCCTCCAGGAGAGTTGATATATATATCTAAATCCTTATCTTTTACACTATCCAAAAGCTCTTTAATCTCTGTTGGAGTTACATCCTCTTCCCACCATTTATCAGAAGTTATCTCTCCATAAATAGTTAGTTCAGCTTTAGTATCACCTTGAGCCTTTACTTCAAAGTAACCTGTATTTTTCCCCTTATTCTGTAACTGTATTTTTATTGTTCTCACCACCTTCCTCATATTGATTACCAACTTTTTCTATACTGATAGCATTTCCATTTCCTACTAACTTATCACCTCCCTCTACATATGGTAGTTTAAGAGCTTCTCTAACCTCATTAGGTGTCATAATGAAGTTTTGAACATAAGTTGAATAAACATTAGCTTTTGTTTGATTATCCATTTCAAATAAAGCCTTAGTGTCTATGCCTAACCTTTGACCTTTTGCAAGCTCAGCTGGATGCAATAACTTATAACTTAACTCTTGCTCATATACTAAAAACAAAGGTTGTAAAGTGTTAACATAAAAGTCTAATTGTTGAGTTTCACTATTGCTATATGAACTCTTAGTATAGTCATTAATAATGTTAGGTTTAATTCCAAAGGCTGCTGCTATCTGCAAAGCAGTATTTTTATTATTTTCAAAGAATTGAGTATCAGCTAATTTCATTTCTAATAACTGAGCTTGGTATCCCAAAGGAAGAGGTATAAATGCTCCGCTCTCTTTAGCTTTAGCAAAATCAGCTATTTTATTAATCATATTTTTAGCTTTAGCATCATTAAGCTCTCCTGTGTAATGAATAATAACCTTTGTTCCCAGAGTGGAGCTTTTATAAATCCTTTTTAAAAAGTTTAGTGCAGATTTTTGTGTATTAAGTTGAGCTTTTAAAATATCACGAACTGCCATTCCTGAAAGTCCATCCCAACTCATATGAGTTTTGAAATGTAATATTTCATCCTTTAAAAATGAATATCTCTTTCCAGTTCTTGTATCATTCCAAATATACCAAATGCTATCTTTTAACCCAAAATATCCTTTATTATCAATCCAAATTTCAACATCACTACTAGGTAATTGCCATAAGTTTTTTATTTTTTTACCTTCTCTTTCAATATAAACATAAGCATTTCCATAGTGATTTCTATTCAACTCTACTGTTTGCCAAAAAGTTATAGCACTCATGTAAGGATTTGGTCTTATATTCAATAACAAATCTAAATCATTATCAAATATAGTCTCTTTTCCTTTCAATTTAGTTATTTCTCTTTTTTCCCATTGCATTTTTCCAAAACTTTCCGAGAGATGCTTTAAACATATAAAATAAATAGTCTCTGAAATATCTTCTTGAACTTCAGTATCATCATTATTTAACTTTGAGAGAATATCAAATAAAGAATTAGACTCTTGAGTTAAAGTTGTTCCTGATTTTTTATTACTTGAGAACTTAGCTAATAATTTTTTTAAAATTTAACTCACCCCCTTTCATATGTCATAAATGCTCTCTGCTAAATCATTATATTTATCATAGTCAAATACAAACTCGTAATATAATGCTAATTTAAAAGCAGCTATAGTAGCGTCAGCAGGGTCAATTCTTTTCTTAGTTGCATCTTTATCAATCTTTATTAATCCATTGCTTTGCTTTATTACTGCATTTTTCATTGCAAAATCAAGAACTGGATTTTTAGTATGTAAGACATTTCCTTCATACACTTGTTCTCTAAATCCTGCTGTACTTTCATTTAAAGATTTATGTGACTGATAAACTTCGACACATTTATATCCTTGATTAGCTAGATCCATCATCATTTTTGATGAGTTAGCAGGGTCAAAACACAATGTATCTATGATTAATTTATTTTTTTCACAAAATTTTAATACATATTCCCATACAGCTTCCTGGTCCACTATTTGAGAGTCAGTTACAGTTATATAACCTTGCTTAGCCCAGCTAAGATAAGGCATTTTATCTACTAACTCTCTTTCTCTCAATTTTTCAAGGTTTGGTACAAATGAATGAGAGAAAACAATATACTTAATTATGTCATTTTCATCTTTTAGAGGAATGATAAATCCTACTGAAGTTAAGTCTATCTTTGCAGACATGTCAAAGCCTACAAATACATTTTTACCAGCTATTTCAAAAGGTAGCTCTTTAACTTCACAAGCTTTCCATTTACTAATATCCATATATCCATTCTCTGTAGCTTGTACCCAAATGTTTAAGCACTTAGTCATAAAAGCTACCATCTTTTCAGGGATCATTTTAGCCACTTCATAATCAGAAGCTAGTTTATTTATTCCCTCTTGGTAATATGCACGAATTGGATTTGCTTTCTTCCAAGTTTCTAAACTTCCTAAATCATCTTCTGGATCAGCTTCACATATATCTACAAAATACTCATCATTTTCTAAAGGAACATCAGGATTTAATAAATCTGAACAATAACTATATTCTTGAGTAAAGCATGGAGCATTTAAGTCCATTCCTGCTGTAGTTATGATAAAAAGTAAAGGCTCTTTAGATGCAGCTCCTAATCCCAAGTCATAAAACTCTGTGGTAGGATGTTGGTGATACTCATCTAATATCAATACAGCAGGGTTAGTTCCATCACCATTCTTTCCGTCTTGCTTACTAAGAGGGTTTAGGAAAGAATTTGATTTAATATGAATGATTTTATCTCTAATAATCTTGAATTTTGGAGATAATATACTTCCTCGTAACATGTTCTGTGCTTCTACAAATAGTAATTTTGATTGATCTTTTTTAGTAGCAGCACAATAAGTTTCTAAAGTTTCATTGTTTTTAGTAGACATAACAGAGATCTCATAGAGAACTGATCCTGCTTGCATTTGTGTTTTAGCATTTTTTCTAGCAACTTCTACAAATGCTTTTCTAAATCTTCTTTTTCCCTCTTTAGTTTTCCAACCATAAACTTGACATAAAATAAATTTTTGCCAAGTTGTTAAAATGATTGGTTGCCCTGCTAGTTCCCCTTTGGAATGTTTTAAATAGCTAAACCACTTCACTATTTTTTCAGCCTCTATCTCATTCCAAATATATTTATTACTGTCTACATCCTTCAAAAATCTCATACAAGCCCATATATGCTTTTTACCACTAATTATTTTCCCTGAAATACACTGATTAGAATAATTAATAAGCTCTTCTAAGATGCTCATATCTCTCCAAATGCCTTTTCAGTCTCACTAGATTCAACTTTTATATCTCCAGTTATTAATTTTAACTTTCCATCTAGTGTTAGCCCTAATAAACTTGCATACTTCTTTATCTCATCAGAGTATTTTAATTCTAGTGATACTAAATTGTTGAGCTCTTTTCCTATTCTAAATTTCATTCCAACTTGTTTTACTATCTCACTATACTTTGTCACTGCATTGCAATAAGCTCCTAAGTTGTTATAGTCAAGATTATTAAAAAGAGGTGTTGCTTCCAGCTCTTTTACAAGCCTTTTCCATTCATTTACTGCTATATCATTAACAAGCCAATTTGGAGGATGCTTTAATTGATCTCTTCCTACAAAAGTTTTAGATCTCTCCTCTTCCAGCTCCTTTTGTTGCTTCTGAGAAACTGTTAAATTACCTTTTTGTTGCTTTAAAGATTTTCTTGCTCCCATTTTTTCTCCTTTCAAGTCAGAATTTTTTTGCATTTAGAATTTTGCGAAAAGAAAGGGAAGGATGCGGTCTTGACCCCTGCCCCTAAAAACTTTTTTATACCCCCCTACCCCTCTAGGAAGTCTAAAATATACTTTTCTAGATAACTTTTTAACTCTGCTTGTACTTCTTTAAGATTCTCATCTTTATATCTTTTATGAATCTCTCTATGAGCTATATCACTCACTGGAATTAGATTAGATAATTCATAAGCTTGTGTCTCATCTTCAGTTAATTCAATTATGTGATGTACCAATGTTGCAGGAGTTATTTTATTATATTTAAAGAGAGTATATAAGCAGATGCTATCATACTTATTCATGCACTCTTTTCTTAACTTATCCCACTGTGATGAATTATAGAAAGATTTATTCTTTCTCAAGTATTTATCATATAATCTATTCTCTTCTTTTCTTGATCCACAACCATTAGGACATTGCTTGTCAACTGGGTGCAATGTCTTACATCTTGGACAAAACTTTATTATCATTTTAAATACTCCTTAGCTTCCTCTTTCTTTAGTTCTAACTCTATTCTTTTATACTCTAAGTCCACCTTCTTTAACTCTGTATCAACTCTAATCTTTTCTATTTCAGCTTTTTCTCTATCACTATATACTTTCTCAATATCTTTTCTGATAGATAACATCTTTTGAACTCTATTTAATCTTATATCAGCAGCTTTTTCAAAATCAGCATCTAATAAGATATCTTCATTAGCATATCTATCATCAATTAAGTTTTGAATTTGATTTATCTCTCTTCTTGCTATTTCATTTATCTTTTCTTCAATCTCTATTTTTCTCTTTTCTGATTCTTCAGTGAATCTTTCATATCCTGCTTGAGCTCTACTTCCTTTGATCCAAGGATCACCTTTTATTTCACTTCTCTTTTTTATTTTCTTTAAAGTGTTATAAGATACTTTATAAATAAAAGATAATTGCTTTAAATCTTCTCCAAGTTCATATCTCATTCTTATTTCAAATTCTATTCTCTTAGTTATTCCTGCTATTTATATCACCTCTAAAAAAGATACTAAAAAGATAAAAATACAGAGAGATAAAAAACACTTAATTAACTATAGTGAAAATAAAGAACTTTTTCCTTTAATAAAAATAGTGCTTGAAGTTAGAATAATTCAAGGGTTATCATTCTTTTTTATTAGCGAACTATTTTAGATTAGCTCGTAAAAAAAATTGAGCTGATAAACTCTTTATAAATTTCATAATTATTAATATTCATATATTTTTTTAATTGATTTTCATACATCCTTCTATCTCTACTTGTGACTTCTTTTTGACATAGCTGATGTAAAAAGATCCAATCGAAGATCCAGGAGTTATATTTTAAATAATTAAATACTCCTCTTTCCTCTTTTAAATAAAATGGAATATCTTTTCCTAAGCTTTTTAATCTATTTCTCTCTATTCTTTTAGCTTTTTCATTTCTTCTAAAATTATTAAAATCATATGCTAACTTATTTTTTATTCTTATTAGTTGCTGTTCTGGTTTAGTTTTTAGCTCATTTGTAAGAGATTCAAGAAATATTTCTTTTAAAAAATTATTTTCTAATAAAACTTTTAAACTGTTATTAAGACTCATCTTTTCCATGATATTTCTATAATAATCTCTTCCAAAAAGGACTTCCACTCTAACTAATTCTCTATCAGTATAGATATTTTGATTTCTAAAAAGCTCAAAAGATTTATCATAAATTTTAATTACTTTCCCAGTATTTTCTTTTTTGCTTTCTGGAAATTTAGCATTAAAATATATAATTCTATCTCTTTTAATTTTTTCTGGAATATCTTCATCAGTAGCACTATACATTCCAAGTGCTTTTTGATGATTAGATCTTATTAAAAGCAATATAACTTCTTTAAGCTCAGAATAATCTTTTTCAAGAGTTATATTGATTTCTAACTCCTTTACTTTAGCTTCTTTTAAGTCTAATTCAATTCCTTTACTCTTTAAAAAAATTAAAATTTGATTTAGACATTCAGTAATCTCTTGAATAGTTGAATTATAAATATTATGATTTTCACTAAATTTGTTAGCATTAAACTCCAAACTGGAAAAACTATATATTTCTCCAGTAGACTTTAAATTATCAGAATAAACTAAACGAAAACCATTTTCTACCACCTCAAATCTCTCTACATACTCAAGATCATTAATGATTTCTTTCTTTTCTAGTCTTCCAAAATTTAAAATCTTAAAATTGTTTATCACAATTCTATCTATTCCAATTACTCCAAGCCTACTAGCATCTACTTGCATATATACCTCCTTTTAGTTTTAATTTCCTCTCGTGCGAGAGGCAACGGAGGATTTTACAAGATGAAAATCAATGGTGAGAATGATGAGATTTGAACTCATATCGCTGGATGCTCTTCCATTTAAGCTACATTCTCATATTTTTTCATATTCCTATGCTTTTTTTAGTGCATTGGACTCACTCCTCCAAGAACATTTTTAATATGGAAATAATAAAGGAAAGGGGCTCTCACCACCTTAAATTTAATTATGTCCTTGTTGAAATATACCAAGTTTGACATTGCAGAATAGAATAGATTTAAAATACCATTTTATAAAAAAGAGGTTTATTTCTTGATATATTTCAATAAAATCATAATTTATACTAAGGGTATAAAAGTTATACCCTTAGTATTTAAAATGGAAATTCATCATCTGTAAAACTAGGCTCTTTTTTCTCTTCAACTTGCTTAGTTTCTTCAATATTTCCATAGTATTTTTGAAACATTTTTTTATAAATATAGCAATCTTGCGATTTGTCTTGTAACTCTTTTACAGTTTTCTTGCTTTTAGGCTCATAAACTCCCTCAAGAGTATAATCATAATTTCCTTGTTCATTGATTTTAACCTTGATAAAAGCTCCAACATTCACATCTACTAAAGTTGGAATAACTGTTTTTCTTTTATCTCCATCAAAGATAATAGTATCAACTTTTAAATTGTTAACATTTGTTTTAGCTAAATAGCAGATTTGGTTTAAAATTCTTTTTACAAAAGTTACTGTTTCTCCAGTCTTACTTCTATGCCAAAGCGTCACTCTTGCTCTCTCATCATCATTTGATAAAGTTAAAGCTATTGCTTGAGCTTTGCTTTCTTTTGAATTTACTATTTCTGCTGATTCAATTTTTAAATTATAACAACCATTGTTGCTGATCCAGTTACCTCCAACTGTTTCTTCCAGCAAATCATTTTCATCATAGTCCCATAAAGCCATCTATTCTCACCTCTTTTTAATATTTCTATCTCTTATTCCTCTCCAAGTCCAACCAATAAATCCTCCAATTATTGCTGAAAAAAACATTATTCCTGCTGTTGTAAATCCTGACATTTTATCCCTCCTAAAGATTTTACAAAAAATAAAGGGAGTTAAGACCTGCATCACTACAAGCCTCAACTCCCTTTTTGAGTTTTACGGTACATTCAATTGTTATCTAATATTAGTTTTACATGTGTTATCTCTTTACAATTACATTTGATTTTAAATTCTGTTCCATTAGAAGAAATATCTAACCCTTCTCTAAAATTCAAATATCCATCAGCAGTGGTTGCAAATAAGAAATTTCCACATTTTTTACATCTAGTTTTTTTATTATCTTTCATTTTACTTTTCCTAATAACTATCACTTTATTATTAGCATATATTTTCCCAAAAAGCAAATTATTTTTATATGCTATCCTCCTTGCTCTTTATTATTTAAGAATATCATAGCATAAAAAAATACATTTCATAATAGCAACACTAAAAAAAGTGTACTGCTAGAAGTACACTTTTTTTATGTTAAGTATATAATAAAAAATAATAGTATTTATAATTTATAAATCTATTTTTTCTATAGAAGCATTTTCAACTAAAATATATGATATTTTATTTTTAATAAAAAATTCTATCATTTCTTTTTGATTTTCTTTACTTACTGCATAACTAATTATTGATTGTGTATTTTCTATATTTTTTAAAATTTCAAATAATTGCTTTATAGATTTTATATCTATATTTTGTTGAGCTGGTTCATCAAAAATTAAAATATTATTTTTAAAAATAGAGTTTTCAACTAATGATATATAATAAGCCCATTCTAATCTAATAAAATCACTAGCAGATATATGTAACTTTATATTAAAATTTTCTATAGTAGGAAAATAAGTATCATATGATAGTTTAATTTGCTTAAAATTATTAGTTGTAATTTCAAATAATTTTATATTTTTTATTATACTTTTTTCAAATTTAAATAATCTTTCTTTATCATCATTTGTAAAGTTATCTTTTGGAAGTAAATTTAATTCACTATCAATGTTAATAATATCATAAATGATATTATCAATTTTGATAAATTGTTTTTTTAATTCTATTTTTGCTTCTTGTAATAATTTTATTTCTTCCTCTATTGAAGATTCTAGATAAAATAAATCTTTTTGAAGTGAAATTTTAGGCAAATCTTTATTTAAAATATTCAATTCTTCAAATAAAATTTTTATTTTCTCTTGAAATAATTTTAATTTTTCTTCTTCAGCATTTAATTCTTGAACTGTTATAGAAAAAGCTAGTGACAATATTTTTTCTTTTTCATCTAAATATTTTAAATTTTCTTTTATAGACATAACTTGAATAGAAGAAGAATATAAAGTTTCTGACAATTTATTATTACAATAAGGACATGAATCAATTTTTATTCCTTGTTCTGATCCTAATTTATTTAGTTTTTCAATATCTTTAAAATTTTTAATTTCCATGCTAATTTTTGATTGCTTAATAGATATTGATTCTTTTTGAGATTTTAAATCGTATATTTTTTCTTGACTTTCTCTACTTAATCTTTGATAAATAATTAGCTTATTTTGAATATCTTCAATTTTTTCTTCTAATTTATTTACTTCTTCACTAGAAGAAGTATTAAAATAATTTTGTTGTTTTAAATCATTAAGCTTATTTGTTAAATTTGTTAAATAAGTATCAATTGGAAGCAACTCTTCATTATTAACTTGAATATATATTTTTATACTTTTAATATTATAATTTTTATAATTTACACTAAAGTTTTCAAGATGAATAAAAGAATTTCTTTTTAAAAATTCGACTTCTCTAAATGCTTCTTTTAATTCCTCTAGTTTTAATTTTCTTTTATTTGATAACTCTATTTTTTTTAATATAATATTATTACAACTCAAACCTAAAATAAATTCTATTATTCTTCTTTTAGGATGTATTATGTTATAATATTTAGGAGTTGTTTCTAATAAATCGGACCATCCCCCTACTTGTTCTATAAAAAAAGCTGAAAAAATATTTTGTAAATATAATTTTATCTTTTTATTTTCATCATAAGAAAGAACATAAGGTAGAGATAATCCTAAAAAATTTTCTAAAAATTTAAAGAACCCATGTTCACTTATTGCAGAATCTTTGTTTAAAAAATAATCTTTTTGAGAACTTAAAATAATTGTTTCTAAATTACCAAAAAAAACAGATATCATAGCTCCCGAAATATTTTCAGATGATTTTATAACTCTTTTTAAAACTACTTTTTCTTTTTTTATATTTTCAATTTCTAAATAAATAAAAGAATCTTTTACTAATATTTCTTTTTCTTTTTCAGAACTTCCTTTATTAATGACAATTTTATCCCTTAATACAGGCTTCAAAGCTTTAGCATCTCTATATCCCAATAATTCTTCCATTCCTAAAGCGTAATAAATTGAATTTATTATTGTAGATTTTCCAACAGTATTTTCTCCTATAAATGCTGTTAGCTTGTCTGAAAATTCAAAATAACTTCCCCATTTTTCATTATTTTCGTCAATTATGTCTATTTTTATTTTATTAATTTTTAACATTTATATTCTCCCTATTTTTTAAATATTCTTTTATTTTCTTTTTTTCTTTTTTTAAATTTTTTATTTGCTCTAATAACTCTTCAAAAACATTTAGCTTCATACTTTCTTCTAAAAAATATTTTCCAGTATTAGACAATAAAATTTTTTTTCTGTTAAAATAGACAAATTCATTTTTTAAGGCAAAATCAATTATTTTATTTGCAAAATATTCCGAAAATAAAACAGGTGTTTTTTCTATTAATTCATTTAATGAAATTTCAGTATCTAAAATATAAATTAAAAAATAAGCTTCATTTAATTTTATATTCCCCCATATTTTTATTATAGCTAATAGCTGAAAAAGTTTATATATAGTCCATGTTTTATATGATATTGGTATAGGTTTTGATTCAAAAGTTACAGCCATTCTTCTTCTCCTTTAATTCTCAAATTTTAATGGGCAATGTAATAACCAAAGTGATATATAATAATCTCTAAGTTTTAAAATAAAATAATTATCTAATTCTTCTGAAAATGAATCAGATAATTGTTTTTCTAATTTTTCTTTTATTAAACCATATACTTTTAAATTACTTTTATCTTCACTTAATATAATAATATCTTCTTCTAAATTTAGTTCAAAATTGCTAATAATTTCTAAAACTTTTTTATATTTTTCAGGAAAATCATTTTGAAATTTCTCTCCTATTTCTAATCCTTTAAAATATTTTACTATTTGTTTATTTTTTAAAGATGCTAATTTATTTTCACTAGCATTAAATATATCTTTTAATTTTTTGTTTAAATTATCAATATATTCTGAATTTAATTTTTCAGAAAATTCTTCTTTGTAACAATCAATATTATCTGAATAAGCTATTTTTTTATTAATAGCAGATTCTTGAACATAATTTTTAATAAAGGAAAAAGGTTCAACTATAACTTTAAAATCTTTATCTAGTAAATCTAAATTTTTAGAATTATATTCATTAGTTTTTTTTACAGCATATGTATGAATATCTTTATTTAAAATTTCATATGTTAATAATATCCAAGTTTTTACTTTCTTACCTTCCATTAAGACTTTTATTTCTTCTTTATTTTTTTCAATTTTTTTTAAATCAGTATTAATTTTATTTTTTAACTTGGCAGTATGTTCTTTAGCAGGTAAATTTTTTTCTTCTGGTTGATAACATTGAAAAATAATACCTGTTTTTGTAAAGCCATCAATTCCCCAATCTCCATGTGTTGTTGCAGTTACAGGTATGAATATTTCATTTTTGTATTTTTCTTGCAGACAGGCTTCACATAACTCTTCCCATTCATTTCCATTAATATCCATTAATTCTCCTTTTTATATATAAATATTAAATTTTTTTACTATATAGTAAAATTATACTTTCCTAATAACATACCTTACAAGGTTGTCTACTAAATACTTGACTTATATCTATCTCTATTATCTTTTTACTTCTAGCTAGTGTCCTGCAATTTCTAGTTCATTGTTTCCTAACTCTTTTAATCTTACTAAAATTTCTTCATATGTCATAATTATCCTCTCCCTGTATTCTATATAACAAAACTCTCTTTATTCAAGAGAGCTTTATTTTCTAGCTTTGAAAGTGACTTCAAATTTAGGCATACCTATATTTGTCCTAGATTGCTTTTCTTTTTCTAACTTTTTATCATTAAGCTCTGTGAAAAGAGCATCTATATTTTCTTCAGTTGCAGTATGTTTTTTCATATAATCTTCAATAAAAGATTCCATTTTTTTTCTATCTATGACTTCATTTTCTTTTTGGTTCTTCAGCTCTATTTTTTTAAAAATAGTATTAAAATTATTTTCTTGTTCATCAAAAAAATTTAACATTTTTCTTTTCTGTAACTTATTAATAATACTGTCAATTTCCAACTCTATTTTTTTATATTTTCTTAACTCTTCACTTTTACTTCCTAAAGAAATCCACATTTCTTTAGCTGATAATTGTCTCATTTCATTTTCTACTTTTTCAACTTTATTTTTCCATTGTTCACTATATTTTACTCTACAGTTATTATCATAAAAATTATGAACTAAAATAATCGGCAACATTTTCTCTTGGCAATCTTTTTCTTTTAAAACTTCAAGAAATTCATACATGCAGTTTGGTGACAATAAATATTCGTGACTAATTAATAAAATAGCAAAATCATGCTCCCTTATTTTTTGCATAAATTTTTCAATTTCTTCCTTGTATTCCAAATCTCTTTCATCTCTTGTCAATTCAATACCTTTTCTTGAAAATGCAGTATCTATTATATCTGCCTCATTTTTATTTTTTTGACAATATGATAAAAAAATTTTTTTATCCATTAAGACTTTAACCTCCACCCAAAATATAATAACTTTATTTTTTTATAAATTCTTTTATAAATTTTAATACTTTTTCTTGTTCTTCAACTGTCAAAGCTGATAATTCTTTTTGAAGCTCACTGTCATTAGAAATATTTTTTAAAATTTTATCTTGAGTTTTATTCTTCAATTTATGTATTTTTTCAATCACTCTTTTTGGTAAAAACTCTTCATCAAGTAATTCATAAAAAAAATCTTGTTCTTCTTTTGTAAAATTCAATTCTTTACATATTTTTTCTAATACTTCATCAGATGGAGGATTTGTTAATTTATTATTTTCTATCATAGAAATATACGAACCTGAAACTCCTACTTTTTCACCTAATTCTCTTGTTGTTAAATCTTTATTATTTCTTTTTTCTTTAATAAAATTATAATATTTCATTGTTCCCTCCTAAAATAATTATACAATATTTTTTTAATATTGTTAAGTAATTATTAAACAAATATTATTTTTGATAAATAATTACTTGACAATAGATAGCGACACATGTTATAAATTAGTTGATGATAAATAATTATTTATCAAAGGAGGAAAAATGAATAATTCAGAACTTGGCAAAAAAATTAAACTTGAAATGAAAAAACAGAATTTAACTCAATCAGATATCGCGAAAATACTAGGAGTTAATAGAGCAGATATTAGTATTACTTTTAAAAATTTAGAAAATGGAAAAAGTATAACAACTGCCAAGTTATTTTCTTTGCTAGAAGCTCTAGGAAAAACTTTTGTCATCTCTGATAAATAAATATTTATTTTATTTGTTGGTATTTTTTATAGTATAGCAAAATAAAATGAAATTTATTTTTATTCAGGAGGGGGTTAGAAAAAAATATAAGCGAAGAGTTTGGCAAATCACTCTGTAAAGTGCCACGTCGAAAAGATTAGGAGGGAATATGAAACAATCTATACCAAGTATGGAATTAGAAAGAAGCATGAATTTGCAAGTTCATGTGATGACTTTTGAAGAAAGTTTAAGACATGCTGAAGTGATTGATGAGTTAGATGATGCTAGAAGATTAAAACTTCATAGCATTATCAATTGGGTAAAAGATATGCAGTTGTCTTTTATAAAAGATCTTCAAGATATTTATAAAAGTACTGGATTAGAAACTTTAACAAAAGAAATTGAAAAGCAAAATAAGTTTTTATCTCAATTTACTAAAAGTATTGATAAAGTTTTAAAAGAGGAACTTGAATTTGAAGCATTAGATGACAATACAAGAAACTATCTAATTGAATATGCAGTAAAAACTCGTGAGAACTTAAAAGAAGATAACTCAAGATTAGAAAAAGAGATTATCTTGAGAAAGGTGCAATTATGATTAGATGCCCAGAGTGCAATAACTTGCTTAAATCATATTGTAGCAAGTTAAAAAGAGGTGAAAGAATCAGATATTACAAATGTGAAATCTGTGGAAAAACTCTTAAAACTAAAGTTGAAATAAAAGTAATTGAAGAGGTTATAAATGAAGATTATGGCAAATAAAAAAAGGAGTTACGGCAATAACTCCTCAAAGAATATGAAACGTCCAAATTTCTAATTCTATTTTTATTTTATCATATTCTTCATAAAAAATCAAATTTTATGGAGGGAAAGTATGGTAACTAGATATGAAGATTTACTAAAACTAATTGAAAAATATGGAAAAGATGCTAATTTAGCTGAAGTATTAAATCTAGAAAAAGCTAATCAATAGGAGGAACTATGAGAGATTTAGTTGAAGCAATGATTGAAAAATTAGAGTACTTTGAAATTGAATGTGAAGATTTAAAAAAAGATGCTTATAGTGAACTTGAAGTTAATGAGTTCCCAGATAATCAATATCTTTGGGCAACAATTAGAAATATGGCAGAACTATTAGAGCAATATACAGCATAAGAGGTGCAAATTATGGCAAAAAAATATGTATGGCTAAAGCTGAAAGAAGATTTCTTTCAGCAGAAAGCTATAAAAAAACTTAGAAGAATGACTTCTGGAGGAGCAGTATACACTCTGATCTATTTAAAGATACAACTTTTATCATTGAAAAATGAAGGAAAACTTTACTTTGAAGGGGTAGAAGATAACTTCATTGATGAAATAGCATTAGAAATAGATGAGAGTGCAGAAGATGTTCAAATGACAGTAACGTATCTTCAAAAAAATGGACTATTAGAAATTGGAGATCTTCCAGATGAATATATACTTCCTGAAGTTTTAGGAAGCATCGGTAGTGAAACTGCTGCTGCTGAAAGAAAAAGGCAACAAAGATTAAGAGAAAAAGAGAAAAAACTTATAGGTTGTGACAATGTCACACCTTTGTCACTTGGTGTCACAAAGAGTCACACAGAGGAAGAGAAAGAAGAAGATAAAGAGGAAGATAAAGAGGAAGAAGAAAGAAAGAAAAAACTTCATCATCTTTCATCAAAAAAATTTGAAGAAAAGATAGGATTGTTAAAAGAAATTATCTTAAGAGCAACTTTATGCAATGAACATCAATTAGCACTTGTGTTTAGACCTGTTCAATATAAAGCTTTTATTGATGAACTTTTACTGAATATTGAGGAGTCAGACTATCTTCAAGGAAAGGTTTCTGGAAAGATGCCAAATCTTCAAACTTTTACAGTAGAGGCTCAAATTAATAGAATCTTAGCTGGTTTCTACAAAACTCACTCTTCTAAAACAAACTCATTAGGAATAAATGATTTGAAACACTCTAAAAATGATGCTGATATTTTAGAAATGTTGTAAGGGGGATCTATGGATATACCTAAATGCAAAATTTGTGGAAAGGAATATATTTTAAATCCATTCGCTTTGGATAAACTTCCTCCTGGATTTGCATCTCATATCAAATATATTCCAGCTTGTGAGTGCTTTGAAAAGTTTAAAGATAAAGAACTGGAAGAGGCTGAAAGAAAAAGACAAGCTGAGTGTATTAGAAATAAAGTTAAAAAATATAGAGATATATCAATTATAGATTCTAAATTCTTAATGAGCACTTTTAAAAATGCTGATAGATCTACTGAAGTTATGAAATTAGCTGAAAAATTCAGTGAAAAGTTTTTAGCTAAAGGAACTACAAATGTAGGTATTTTCTTGCATGGCAAGGTAGGGACAGGAAAAACATTTGCTGCTGCTTGTATAGCAAATGAGCTAATGGATCACAATAAAACAGTGCTTGTGATGAATTTAGGACTATATCTTAATAAGCTTAAAAGAGAGTGGGCTGAAGCTGAAAATGATGTACTTAACTATGTTAAAACTTGTGATCTACTTATAATTGATGATCTAGGAGTAGAAAATATAACAGATTGGGTACAAGATAAGGTTTTTGCTCTTATAGATACAAGATATAGAAGTGGAAAACCTTTAATTTTAACAACTAACTTAGAATTAGATAATAGCTCTTTAAGTAAGGAAGAAATAGAAAATAGACTTTCTATTGAAAGTAGATTTAATCCTCGTATATCAAATAGAATAGCTGAAATGTGCTATTCCTTCTCAGTAGAAGGAAAAAACTACAGACAGTATGGGGCTAAAGAGAAAATGAAAGAGCTATTGAAATAAGAAGGGAGAGAAATGGAAAATTATAAGCATCCTAAGATGACTATTGCTGAAATGAAAATTATTTGGGAAAAATGTGAAAATCTAGGAATAGATCCTGAACAGTACAAGGATGTCCAGTATGCAGGAAAGTTGATATTTGACCTCACTTGGTTGGAATTATGTACAGGTAAAATAGTTCCACCTAATCCTGCTGATTATAAAGCAGGTGGGAAATATGATTATACAAGATACTGAATATAAAGAAATAGAAGATTTTCTTGAAACTATGCATCTTAAAATTGGAGATGTGAGAAAAATTTTAACTGATGATTTAGGCTGGGAAAAAGAATTTATTCTTCAAAGAGCAAAAGAAGAAAGTATTTTTCATATGGAAGAATATTTGAGAGATTTTGATATTATTCATCCTAAAAAAGCTGGATCTTTTTCTGATATAAAAGTTTCGGTTTTAGATATTGAAACTGGAATAATTTATAAATCTCTTCGTCAAGCTGAAAAGAAAATGAAAGTTCCTGGTTCTAAGATTAGAAAATATATTAAAACTGGAAGATTTAGAAAAATGGAGGAATAATAATGGTTTCAAAAGTAAATATATCTGTTTTTTTAAGAACTTTAACTGAGGAGCTAATTTCAACAACAAGAAAAAGTAAAACTAAAAAAATTGCCCCAAGTTGTAAAGTTAAAGCTATGAAAAATGGAAATGAAATAGTGTTTTATATAACACATGAAAAATTAAGAAACAATGCTGCTTTTGATAGATTGTCAGCATTAGTAACTCTTTTTGAGCTTTTAAAGGAGGAATGTATATGAATAATGTTATCTTAGTAAAAGCAAATAAAGGAGGAGTTGGAAAGAGCTGGATCACACTTCAAATAGCTCATGCACTAGCTTTAAAAGGGAAAAAGGTTTTAATTATAACTTCAGATAGTCAAAATGATATTCCACGTTTTGCTGGAGTCAAAGATCTGAAATTTGAAAAAGGATTGGAACATTGGATTAAATATTCTACAGGTAACACTTTAATTTTGAGAGAAAATCTCTTTTATATTCCTCTTACTGATACTTTTATACCTGATGATGATATAAAAGGGCTAAAAAATGTAGTAGAGGCTCTGAGAGAACGTCTTGATTATATCTTTATAGACTCAACACCAGTTTTAAATTTAGATGATGCTTTCTTAGAACTTGCTGATCAGATTATAATTCCAACTTTTTTAGACTCAGTTACAAGTAAAAATATAAGAAGTTTACTTGAAAAGCTAGAATTAGAAAAAGTTAAAGCTATTATTCCAAACAGAGCTACTAGATGCAAAATTGAAAAAGAACATCTGGAAAAACTTATATCATCTTTAAAAGGAACTGAAATAGTAGTTGCTTGCCCTATTAGTCAATCAGCAGTTATCTCAAGACTGATTGAAGCAGGAAAGACTTTATTTGATGATCCTAAATCTGTTACAGAGAAGTTTAGAAAGATTATTCTTGAAGTTTTAGAGGTGATAGAATGAATGATTTAGATATTTTCAAGGGAATAGAAGATGTCATTAGAGAAAAGAAAAAGGAAGATGAATATAATAGTTCATTTGACTTTGAGAAGTTTGGAGTGGATGAGAGAAATAAAAAATATATTGTTGAAAGAGAGCAGATTATATTTGACAATGCTAAAACTTACTCATCTTCTTTATATCAAATCTGTAAAGCTTTAGGGGAGATAAAAAGCATCTTTATGAATAAAGGAATAGAAGATGAAGAGACATTTGCTGAATGGTACAGAAGTGCTGGACTTCATAAAGACAAGGTGTCAGAGCTATTAAAAAGAAATGAATTATATATGTTAGCTCCTGACAAGATTGATTATATCTCTTCTTTAAGTATTCCAGCAGTCAAATTTTTAACTAGAAAACAACTGGATGATGAACTTAAAGAGAAAGTTTTAGAACTTGAACTAAAAAAAATTGAAGATATGGAAGAAATTATGATGAGCGAGAATAAAGATGAATCGCAACTTCCGAAAAAGACTTCTTTTGAAACTAAAACTTTTAAGTTCTATCAAAAGAGGATCTCTAAAGCAACTTCTATTAAAGAGTTAGTTAAAGAGAAAAATAATATTATAGATCTTATAAAATCTCTAAATCAATTGAAAAAAGAGATTGAAGATAAAGAAAAAGAGCAGGAGAATGAAAATAATCTTAGTTTATTTGAAGAAAACTATGTATTCAAAGATGAATTAGATAGAGTATATAATTTAGAATTCAACAATGAAACTAAAAAATATGAATCTGTTAGATATTTAACTGAGGAAGATTATAAAGAAAAGAGTTTTGGAGAAGTTATAAACTTTGTTACTCCTACTGAATCTATAAAACTAGCTAAAGAAAAATTCTTGTATGCTGCAAATACACTTTCTTGGAGAAAATATAAGGAGGAGAACTAATGGTTTATAACTACATAATCAAAAGTCAGTTAGGAACTGTAATTATAGATGGAAAAGAGTTTGTAAAAGTTGAAAAAGATGCTAGTACAAATTCAACAGATGCTCTTAAAGATTATAAAAGACATATAAAAAATAACCTTAATCCAGTTATTTTAAAAAGAGATAAAAATACTTGGAAAGAGATTACAGTTCTAGAATTAAAAAAAGATATCCAGGGAGCTAAAAAGCTTCCTGGGTTAAGAAAAGCTTTTAAAGTAAAAAGCGGATGGAAATAGTGATTGGGCTACTGTTTTTAATAATCTTATATATTTTAGTAGTTCTGATTATTAAGGAGATGAAATGAGAGAAGATATTGAAAACTTAAAGATTGAGTATAAAGAGTTAAAAGAAAAATATAAAAACTTTATTGAGATCTTTGACTCTCCAAAATTCAACTTGCTCTTGTATGAGCAAAAGCACTGGATCAGAAAGCAAGCTGAAGTGATGGAGGAGTACTTAAAGATCTTAAAGAAAAGAATCAGACTTGAAACTCAACTTGAGAATGAGGAGAACTATATTTAAGAAAAAGGAGGCTTATATGGAAAATTATGGAATAACTAGAATCCCTTTTCAAATAACTGGAAGTTGCAATAGACAGAACTATGATTTATATGTTGAATATTTGAGATCAGCTATATTAAGACATAGCAATACTCTTGGAACAACTTATAAGACTTATGCTAGTAATATGAAACTTTTCTTTGACTATATTTATAAATATGAGGGTAATCCTTATATTATAGATCAGGACTTTTTATTAAGATTTACTGACGTTTGGGAGAGATATTCATTTTTCTGTTTGGAACTTGGAAATAATAAAAGAACTATTGCAAACAAGCGAACTGCTTGTAGTGCTTTCTTTGATTGGTGTATGAGAAAAAGAAAAATAACTGTTAATTCTTTTATTTTCATAGAAAAACTAAAAATAACTGAACAAGATAAAAGAAGAAAAAGCTACTTTTTAACTACAAAAGAGATCTGGAAGATCCAACACTTTCTAAATGAAGGTGAGTTTATCTTTAAAGGATCTGAGGAGAAAAAGAAAATTAAATTTGATTTGCAGGATAACTTACTTTTCAATATGTTTCTAGATACAGGAGCTAGAATAAGTGAGATACATAGTATAAGGCTAGATCAAATAGATTTAGATACAGGAACTGTATATGATGTAAAGCTAAAAGAAGGATATATTGATAACCTTTTCTTCTTTGATGAAACTCAAAAATTATTGAAGAAGTGGCTGGAATACAGAGAAGAAAATGATATTTACTCTGATTATCTTTTTATAACTAATTACAAACAAAGAATTAATCAGATGAGTCAAGAAACAATTAGAGCAGCAATAAGGAAGATTGGTCTAATAGTTGGTATAGAGGACTTTTATCCGCACAGCATTAGAAAGACTATCATTAACCTTACTGCTCAATCAGATGAGCAATTAGCATCTAACTTTGCTCATCACAGTAGCTTAGAAGTTACTAGAAAACACTATGTAAAAAAACAAAATGCTTATGAAATTAGAAATAAAATGAAGATTGCAAGAGAAAAAGTTGGAATATAGGAGGAAAAATGAAGTTACTAACAAATGATGAGATTTTAGAGATTTTAGAAGCGGCAATAAGAGATTTAATACCTTATGCAATTATAACAATAGAAACTGAAAATGTTGCAGGTGGTGTTATTTTTACAAGAGATGAAATTAAAGATCTTTATAATCAAATTAGAGAGAAAAAATATAAAAATGTTGAAAATGATTCAATCTTAGAAATAGTAGAGTTTCAAGGTATTGAAAACAGTAAGTATTGGGGGGTGAATAAAAATGACTAAAGAAGAGTTTGAGAATCTTGGAGTAGGTGAAACATTCCAACTAGGTTGTAGGAAATTTAAAGTTGTGGAAAGTGACAGACGATGTGTTAATTGTTTCTTTGATAGTGATTGTGGTTTCGAATATTGCCTTGGTTATATTTTACAAGAAAATTATTTGTTGCCAGAGTGTTCAAAGTATTATAGAAAAGATGGAAAAAATGTTATTTTTGTAGAGGTGGAGGAAAAATAATGCAAATCAAAGTAATTAGAATGAATGGAATAGAACTGCCAAAATATGAAACAATTGGATCAGTAGGAATGGATGTTAGAGCAAATATAAAAGAGCCTATCACTCTTGCTCCAGGAGCAATTAAATTAATTCCTATTGGATTAAAAGTTGAAATTCCAGTTGGATATGAGATTCAAGTAAGACCTAGAAGTGGGTTAGCACTTAAACATGGACTTGGAATGGCAAATAGCATCGGAACAATAGATAGTGATTATAGAGGAGAGATTGGAGTAATTGCTATTAATCTATCTGATAAGGCTTATACAATTAAACCAGGTGAAAGAATAGCTCAATTGGTATTAAATAAGGTTGAGCAAATAGACTGGGTTGAAGTTACTGAACTTGGGGCAACAGAGAGAGGTACAGGTGGATATGGACACACAGGAAAATGATCTTTTTGAATTTCATATAAATAGAGAAAAATTAACAATTATTAGTCTTGAAATGAAAATGGGACAATATATAGTTAGAAAAATAAAATTAAAAACTAAAAGAATAGTAAAGTATTATTTTGATAATAAAAATGAAGCTTTAAAAAAATATAAAAAATGGGAGCAAGAAGATAAAAATGTAGAGATGTAAAGAGTGTGGTTGTGAGGTTACTGGTTTAGGTGGAATTACTTATGAAACTTGGGGAGAGTTAGATAAAAGAGGAGAAATTAAAGAACACAATATTTTAGAAGAAGTAGATAGTGAAACTGATTTATATCAATGTGATACTTGTGGAGCTGAATCCGATTGTTTAAAAGATATAGCAGAATGGGTGGAGGAGTAAATGCTGATTTGGTTATTATGTTGCTTATTAATAGCAGTATTAACAATTAAGATAGCTGATTTATAATGAGGAGAGTTAAATTATGAGAGAGTTTACTTTTAAAGAAGAGCTAGTAAAGTATGTTAGAGACAATCAAAAATATAGAGTTTTACAAAATGTAGAGCATGATGAAGAAATAGATAACTTAATAAATGAGTTAAAAGAGGAGTATATCTCTATTTGTAAATGTCCAAATACTGGCTGGAATAAAGATTTAAGAATGATGATGGAGTATCAAAGACATGCTCAAAAGTCTGAAGTATTAGGAAAATTAATAATGCTAGCACATGAGTTTCAAGGATTTAAAGGTGTACAAGAGATACTGCATGAATTGCACTGGGAAAATCAAAATCTTATAACTTTAAAAATTGAAGAAATGGAAGATAGAATTAAAGAACTGGAAGCAAAAGAAACAGGTGAGATAATTGAAAAGTTATAGATTAAAATATAACCTTGAGTTGCATCCAAATCATCAAAAAGAATGGACTATAAAAGAATTAATTTATCTTTGCGGTGTTTATAATATAGATAAAAAGCAAGATATTTCATTAGCTCTTGGAAGAACAGAGGATGCAATTTTAGAAAAAGCTAATGTTTTAAAAAAGCAGAAGTTATTTGAGAAATATAAAGAGATGTATGAGAAAGAAGTTTAAAGTATGGAGGAAGAAAATGGATGAAAAGAAAGAAAAAAATTGCATTTATGATAAATATGATGTTGCTAAAATATTTAACTGTTCAGAGTCAAAGGCTGCTAATATAATTAGAGGCTTGAACAGTAAATTACTTGAATCAGGAGTTCCAAAAGCAAGTATTGTAGCTGGTAAAATAAGTAAGAAATTTTTTCATGAGATATTAAAAATTTAGATTGATACAAACATATAAAAAGAGAGTATTATATAATTAATCCTCTCTTTTTTTAAAACAACTTTCTTTTAAAAGCTAAGACGGAGGAAAACTATGAAAAATGAAAATGGTGCTGGTAATATATATAAATTAAAAGGAAAGAGAAGAAAACCTTGGGTGATTAGAATAACAACTGGATATACTGTTGATGGTAAGCAAGTTAGAAAAGTAGTTGGAACATATGAAACTAAAAGAATAGCACAAGAAGCTTTATTTGAATATCTAAAAAATCCTAGGCTTTATAGCAAAACAACTTTTAAAGATGTGAGAGAACTGTGGTGGAATACTTATATAAGTGATAAATCACATAGAACTATAGAAACTAATAAATTTAGAATGAAATTTTTTGAATCTCTAGATAATAGGGAAATTGCAGAAATAAAGTTATTTGAGCTTCAAAATCTTTTTGATAATATGAATAGATCCTGGAGCTTTAAAATTTCATGCAAAAGTATTTTAAATATGATATTTGATTATGCTTTGAAAAACGATTTTATTTCTAGTAATAAAGTTTCATTTGTTGAAGTTGGAAAAAAAATAAAAATACTTGAAAGAAAGATTTTTACAAAAGAAGAGATAGGTATTTTATGGAAAAATATCAATTCTGCTGAAGAGTATTGTCAGTATATTTATATAGTTTTAATTCTTTTATACACTGGAATGAGAATTGGAGAACTTCAAAATCTTAAAAATGAAGATATAGATTTGGAAAATAGAATCATAAAAATTAAAGCTAGTAAAACAGAAGCTGGAGTTAGAGTTATTCCAATTTCCAGCAAGATTTATGATTTAGTAAAAAAACATGTTAATTTAGAGCAAGAATATTTTGTAAAGGGAGATACTACATTAAAATTGAGTTACTCTACTTTCAAACCAAGGTTTCAAAAATTGCTGAAAAAACTTGGGATACAAGAGCATACTATACATGATACAAGGCATACTTTTGCCACTATGCTTAATAATGCTGATGCAAATTCTACAACTATAACTAAGTTAATAGGACATGTTAATTTTAATACAACTGAGAATATATACACTCATAAAGATACTGATGAGTTAAGAAAAGCAATCGAATTATTGAACTAATTTTGTTGCCTACTTGTTGCCTATTTGTTGCCTATAAAGAAAAAAATGATATAATATGTGAAATATATAAAATATAAAATTTTTTAAAAGATAGTTTTTAAGGTAGTTAAGGAAAGGAGACATTTTAAGAATGAACAGAATTATTCTCCATTATGATATGGACTGTTTTTATGCTTCAATAGAAACAAGAGATAACCCCAAATATAAAAATCATCCAATGGTTGTTGCTGGTGGAGTGGTTACTACTGCTAATTATGAAGCTCGTAAATATGGTATTCATTCAGCTATGAGTACATTTGAAGCTAAAAAACTTTGTCCTAACTTAATGATTGTTTTCCCAAATAAAGAAAAATATTTTAAAGAGTCACAAATTATCCATAACTTAGTTTTAAAAATAACTCATAAAATAGAGTTTATTGCCCTTGATGAAGGGTATATAGATATAACAGAAGTGATAAAAAAGTTCTCATCAAAGGAGAAATTTGCTAAAACCTTTAGAGAGAGAATCTTTAAACACACTGGTTTAACTTGCTCTGTTGGAATTGGAGTTAATAAGATTTCAGCTAAGATAGCAAGTGACATAAATAAGCCCTTTGGACAATATATATTCAATAGTGAAGAGGAGTTTGTTGAATATATGAAGGAGAAAAAGATTAGAAAGCTTCAAGGTATAGGGGAGAAATTTGAAAAACTTTTGAATAAAGATAATATATTTCTTGTAAAAGATGTTCATAAATTTTCACTTAAAGAGCTTACTAAAAGATATGGAAAAGCTAGGGGAGAACTTCTCTATTTGTATAGTAGAGGTATAGATTATAGCCCTGTTGAATATGATAAACCTACCCACTCTGTTGGAGCAGAAAATACCTACTCTTTTACTTTAAATACAGAGGAAGAGATCAATAAAAAGCTTCAAGAGGTTTTTGAAACTGCTTATAGACGGCTAAAGGAGAAAAATTTTCTTACTAAAACTATTTCGATTAAGGTGAGATATGAGGATAGAGTGACTATTAATAAGGCTAAAACTATATCTATTGCTACTTATGATAGGGATAAATTGTTTGAGTATGTTCAAGAGATTTTTAATGAGATTGAGGAGAAAAGCAGTATTAAACTTTTGGGAGTTACTTTTAAAAATCTTATGGAGTTTTCTATAAGACAGCTCTCTTTTAAAAATGATATAATGAAGAAAAAGGAAAATATTAATTAATAATATGAGTAAAATTATATTACAGGGGAAACGATAATGGAAAAAAATATAATTTATTATGACAATGCTTCAACATCTTATCCAAAATTTTCAAGAGTTTATGAAGATACAATGAAAATTTATCAAGAGTGTGGAATTAATTTTTCTAGAAATAATGCTGAAAAAAGTAAAAATGCTAGAGAAATAAAAGAAAGATTAATAATAAATTTAAAAAAGATTTTCAATACAAACAATGAAGTTATTTTAAATTCATCTGCTACTTTCTCTTTAAATGAAGTTATATTAGGACTTGATTACTCAAAAATAAAAACTGTTTACATATCACCTTTCGAACATAATTCAAGTTATAGAGTAATAAAAAAAATTGCAAAAGAAAAGAATTTTCAATTAAATATTTTAAAATTTGATAAATTCAAATTGGACATTGAGAATATGAAAATACAGTTTATGTCACAAAGTCCAGATTTGATAATTTGTAATCATGCTTCAAATGTTTTTGGAAATATATTACCTGTAAGGGAAATATTTGAAGAAGGAAAAAAATATGGGGCAATAACTGTTTTAGATGCTACTCAAACAGGTGGAGTTTTAGATTTTAAAGAGATATCAAATCTTTCAGATTTTATAATATTTGCAGGGCATAAAAATTTATATGGTCCTTCAGGAATAGGGGGATATATTTATAATAAAAAAATTTCTTTAACTCCATTACTTTATGGTGGAACTGGTATAAAATCAGAAGATGAGGATATGCCTGTTGAATTACCTGAGAGATTTGAAGCTGGAAGTCCTAATATATTAGGAATAATAGGTTTGGAAATTTCAACAGATGAACTATTAAAAATTGGAATAGAAAAAATCAGAGAAATAAAAAATGAAAATACAAGGAAATTATATGAAGTATTAGATGAATATTGTTATGATATAGATATTTTATCTGATAAAGAAAATAATATAGGAGTTATATCTATTGTAGGAAAGGATTATACTCCACAAGAGTTAGAAAATCTTCTTAATGAAGAAGATATTGTGACAAGAAGAGGACTTCATTGTGCTCCATTAGCTCATAAGCATATGAAAACTATTAAAAATGGGGGAACTTTAAGATTATCTTTAGGATACTTTAATACAGATGAAGATTTAGAGAAATTTAAAGAAAGTTTAGAAAATATATTTTAGGGGATAAAGGAATATGCTTGATATATTTATAAGTAAAAAATTAAAAGAAGAGATTGAGGATTTAAAACAAAATTATAAATTTTTAGAAGAGAAATTTGAAAAAGAAAAAAAAGATAGAACTAGAGCTTTAAATGATCTGTATCTTAAAAGTAAGGAGACAGATCTCCTTAAATCTAAGTGTGAAATATTAGAAGAGGACAAAGTAAAGCTAGAAGAAGAAGTGTCAAACTTAAAAGGGAAAAATTTAAGTTTACAAGCTGAAGTAGAAAAAGCTAAATCAAGCTTGGAAGAAAGTATTTCAAATTTACAAACAAAAAATTTTACTTTAGAAGCTGAATTAAAAGAAGAGAAATCAAGTTTAATAAAAGAGATATCAGATTTAAAAGATAAAATAGAAAGAGAAAAAAAAGAAAAAAATAATGCTTTAAGTGATTTGTATCATAAAAACAATGAAATAAATATACTTGAATTAAAATATGAAGAAATTGAAAAAAATATTTCAATTTTAGAAGAAGAAAAGTCATCGCTAAAAAATGAAACGTTAAGTTTAAAAGATTTGGAATTAAAATTATTAAAAAAGATGTCATGTTTAAAGGAAGAAAACTTAAACTTTAAAAGTAAAAAATCAATTTTAGAGAAAGAATTATCAAAGTTACAAGCAAAGAATTTTGATTTGGAAGAACAATTAAAAAAAGAAAGAGAAAGAAAAGAAAATTTAAGACCAGAAAGTGAAAGTAATGATAAAAAATCAATTTTAGAAAAAGAAATTTCATATTTGAAAGAAAAAAATTGGATTTTAGAAAACCAATTGGATGAAGAGAAGTCAAAGTTAGAAGAAATAGTATCTAAGTTAAAAGAGAAAAATTTAATTTTAGAGAATCAGTTGAGAAAAGAAGATGAAATACATGAAGAATTAAAAATAAAAGTTACTATTTCAGAATTAAAATATAAAAAAGAAAAAGATTACAATATAGAAATTACAAAGCAATTAGAAAGTTACAAAGAAAAATTAAAAATAGCAGAAAAATCTTTTGAAAAATTAAGCAAATCAGAAAATAGTTTAGAAATTGAAGAAAAAGATAAAAAATATAAAAATGAAGAAATAAAAGAAGTAGAAGAAATAAAAGAAGAATCAACTATAAATGTAGAAAAAGAAGTTGTAAAAAGAAAAATAAAAAATGAAAGTATTGATTCTCCAAAATTAAAATGGAATGATTACAATGAATTTCTAAAAAATGAAAACAAATTGTTAGATTTTTTAAAGACTTTTTCAAAAGAAGATATAAAGGATATATACCTTCAAGCAATTAAAAGAGAGATAATAAAAAAATCTCAAGAAAAATATTTTTTTAATATTTTTACAAGAATAAAATTAAATTTACCTTTAACAAAGATGGATCTTGAAAAAATTGTACCTTTTTATCGAGAACTTATTGGTCAATTAAAAGAAGAAAATGCTTTTGAAATAGTATCTGTAACAGACGAATTATGTGTTGAAGATAGAGTAGAAGAAACAGTACTACTAAAAGATGATAAATTTGAGCAAGAAAAAATAGAGGAAGAACCAATATTAAAAGAAACTGAAAATACATCTGCAATAGAGGCACAATATGTTGAAGATAAAGAAATAAAAGAATTAGCATTAGATGAAATAGGTGAATCAGCTGTGATAACTGATCCAGCTGGTATAGATATAGTACCAGAAGTTTCAACGACAGGAGCAGTTGAACCTATGCCTGTAACAGATGTGCCATATGGTGATGAAAGTGTCACAGAGGAAGTGTATACTTTTGACAAAATATTATCTGAAGGATTAAAAAGTGGGGAAGTGAGCACAGAAGAATTACAAAAGATAGATTATGAAGCAGAAGAAGAAGTAAGTGATATCTATGAAGCAATTGAAATCTTGGAAGAAAGGGGAATAATAGTTAATTATTAATTTGAAAATGACAATAGAAGAAGCTTTGATAAAATTAAAAGATCTTAAAGTATTAAATTTAGAAGAAATTGAATCTATTAGATTAGGAAGTTTAAAGGCAACATTATTTAGAGAGTTTAATATTGAATTTAATATTAAAGATTTAAAAGAGTATATGAATAACAATAAGGAATTTACTGAAATAAGCAATAACTTTTTTGTGTCTAAAATTAAATTGAAAGAGTTATTAAAAAATATTTCTAAAAATAAGTGCAAGGAGTTTTTAGAAAATAGATACATTATTCAAGTAGATGAAAATAAACTTTTAAATTTTCTTAGCTATAGAAAAACAGTTGATGAATTACTAAAATATGGAATAGAAAACTCATATGTAAAAGAAGAGTGGCTAAATGATCTTAACATAGAAGAGAGTGATTATACAGATATATACGAAGTAAGAGATGAATTGGCTAGAAGAGAGATAAAAATCAGATGATATAAAGGAGTTTAAAGGTGGTTAGAAATGCCCTAGGAATATATTGGGATCAAGAAAAAAATATTCCTATTATTTTAGATAAAAATTTAGATGATATAAAAATTAAAAAGAAAAAACTAATAGAGGTTGCTCAAGATTTAAGACCTGTTTTTTTAGAGGAAAAACATCTGTTAAGAGTTTTATTTAATTTAGAAGAGGATATCTATTATAAATCAGTTTGGTGTACAAAATTAGGAAGATATATAGTAGATGGAACTCCATTTAGAAAAAGTATAATTAAAAAAATAAGCGAAGTAGAAGAATTTGAAGTTTTTAGAAAAAGAGTATTAAATTTTGAAAAAACAGATAAAATGGTTGAAAAAGAAAAAGAGATATTTCAAAATTTTATTGAAGAAAATAGCGCACATATGAGTATGTTACTTAATTCAACTGAAAGAGATGATGAAGGAAACTTTATAGGAGCATATCCATTTATAGAAGAAGTACTAAAAAAATATTCAACTAGGATTCCAATGGTTTCATTTTCTGGGGGAAAAGATTCAACAGTGGTTTCCCATTTAGTAAGAAAAGCTCTTAATAATCAATCAATTTTACATATATTTGGAGATACTACATTGGAACTACCTCTTACTTATAAATATGTGGAAAGATTTAAAGAGGAAAACCCAATGACTCCATTTTTTGATGAAAAAAATGAGGAAAATAACTTTTTTCAAATGTGTAAAGAGATAGGACCACCAAGCAGAGCAGAAAACTGGTGTTGTTCAATTTTTAAAACAGGACCTATGGGAACTACTTTAACAAATTTTGATGAAGATTTTTTAACTTTCTATGGAGTTAGAAGAAAAGAATCTGCCTCAAGAAGTAAATATCCTAAAATATTAAAAAGTACTAAAATATATAAACAGCTTAGTATTGGACCAATAATAGACTGGATTGATATTGAGGTTTGGTTATATATATTAAGTGAAAATTTAGATTTTAATGTTAGTTATAGACAGGGATTTGCCAGAGTAGGTTGTTGGGTATGTCCAAATAAAGGTGCTTGGAGTGATTTTTTAACAAAAATATTTAATAATACAGAGTACATGAAATGGGAAAATTTTTTGATTCAATTTGCTAAAGATATTGGAAAAGTTGATTATGAAAATTATGTAAAAGAAGAAAAATGGAAATTAAGGCGTGGAGGAGAAGGGTTAGAAAAAAGCAAAGATCTTAATTTTAAGCAAAAAGAGTGTGTTAATGAAAAAAATACATATATTTTAAACTTAAATAGAGATATAGATGAAGAATTTATAACTTTATTTAAGCCTTTTGGAAAAATTTCTATTTCTAATAGTGGAAAATCTCAAGAGATGTATGTTTTAACTAGAGAGAAAGAAGCTTTATTTAAAATATTATTTAAAGAAAAAAATAGAGAGATAAAAATTACATTGATTAATTTAAAAGATAAATATTTGTATGGAAAAATTATAAAACAAATTAACAAATTTAATACATGTATATATTGCCAAGCATGTAATTCAACTTGTAGTTTTGGAGCTTTAAGTGTAATAAATGGAAAATATACTATTGATGAAAATAAGTGTGTTCACTGTTTAAATTGTGTAACCAAATTTGATATGGGGTGTTTAGTTGCCTCAGCACTTAGAACAAAGAGTAAGGAGTAAAAGATGACAGATTTATTAGTAGGGCATAGCTCTTTTTATTTAAGAAATGGGTGGCTAAAAAAAGGGATTGAATATATTCTAAAAAATAATAGTGAAGATATATTTTCAAAGAGCAATATAAAAGCAATAGATGAATTGGGAATAGGAAGTGTAATGGTCCAATCATTGAGATTTTGGTTAATTATGTTGGACATTATAGAGAAAAAAGATAAAAAATATTGTTTAAAAAGAGAAATAGAATATATTTTAAAAAAAGATCCATATCTTCAAAAGATAGATACATTATGGTTGTTACATACATATATAATGGAGAGAGATAAAAATGAAGAAAATCCTATTTTATGGAATTTATTTATAGGAGATAAGAAAAATAGTGTTTTTACAGAAGAGGAAGCTAGAAATATTTTAATTGATTTTTACAAAGAAAAAAGTGAAAAAATATCTGAAAGAAGTGTGAAAGATAGTGTAAATGTATTTATAAAAACTTATTATAAAGATATTGATTTAAAAGAAGATCCAGAAGATAATCTATTTTCACCTTTTATAAAATTAAATTATTTATTAAAAAATGAAGAGGGAAAATATTATTTTAGAAATATTGATAATAATGAGATAGCAGAAGAGATAATATTTTTTCTGTTAAAAAGAAAAGTAACAAATAAACAGATTTCAATAATAGAATCTTATGATTTTATAAATGGAATAATAAAAATGAGAATAAATGAGTATGAAAAAATAATCTCAAAATTAGAAAATCGTGAATTTGTATTTGTTGATAGAACAGCAGGTCTACAAAATATAAATTTAATAAAAGAGCTTTCAGAAAGAGAAATTATAGAATTAATAATGGAAAGAGAGTAAATGAAATGGGGAGTAATGTAAATATAGAGATACTTAAAACAAATAATTATTCAATAAATTTAAGGAGTGATTATACAAATAAAGAAAAACTAAACGAGTATTATCCAACTTTTAATAATATGAGAATGTTGGAAAAATTTTTATTATATGTTGAAAATAAAATTAATGGATCTATTATTTTATCAGGGGCGTATGGAACAGGAAAATCCTATTTTACTGCTTTATTTACAAGTATTTTAGGATCAGATTTGAAATATGAAGATTATTCTGTTTTATTAGAAAAGGCAAAAAATGGTTACAATATTTCAGATAGTTTAAAAAGAGCTAAGGAAAAAAATTATCTAATTGTATTTGTAGATGAATCTATGGAAAACTTTTCAGAGGGGGTATTTTCAGGATTAAGAAAAGCTTTAAGGGAAAAGAATATAGATATTGAAATTTCTACAAAAATAGATATTATAGAGGCAAAGTTAAATTATTGGAAAGAAAATCATAAAAATATTTATAATAATTTTAAGTTAGAATTAGATAAAAATAGTTTTTATAAGGAGTTAGAATATAAAACTAAAAAAGTTGAAAAGATATTTTCAGAAGTATATTCTAATCAATTTGGGGGAGAGAAATTCTCTTATAGTGGTGAAATAAAAAATATAAAAAAATTACTTGAAGAAGTAGAGTTAGAGCTTGAAAAAAATGGTTATTCAGGAATTGTTTATGTTTTTGATGAGTTTGGAAGATATTTAGAAACCAATATAAATAATATAGATGTAAAAGAGATTCAAGATATGGCAGAGTATTGCAATCTAGAAAATAACTCAAATTTTCTATTGATAACTCACAAAGATATTTTTCAATATACTAGAAAATTAAAAAACACTTCAGAAAGAGAAGAATGGGAAAAAGTAAGTGGAAGATTTTTAAAAGAGCATTTAATATTTGAAAAAACAAGTATACTACAAATATTAAAGAATATTATTCAAAAAAATAATTATGATGAATACAGAGAAGATAATAACAATATAAAGTTAAAAGAAACTCTTTTAGAAGCTCTTATTCCACAAAATGTTAAAGAATATACAAAGGATTTTTATCCTCTAGATTATATAACAGCATTTTCGTTACCTGATCTATCTCAAAAATTAGCTCAAAATGAGAGAACACTTTTTGCTTTTATCTGCTCAGATGATAGCAATGGATTAAGAAGTTTAATTTTTGATTCCAATACTAAAAGAGAATTTATTACAATTGATTGTTTATATGATTACTTTGAGAGAGAGATAAAGCAACTTCCAGTAGATTCTTTAGAATATAAAGTATATATCTCAAGTAGAGATGCTATTTCTAGAATACCTAAAGATGATGAAAATAATATAAGAATTATAAAAGCTTTAGCAATGATATATATAAATAATAATTTTGCTGAGATAGAACCTAATATAGAAACTTTAAGATATATTTTTAATAAAGAGAATTTAGATTTGAGTTTCTTAGAAGAAAATAGATATATTGTTTTAAACAAATATAAAAATTATTATAAAATTTTAGAAAGAGCAGATTTAGATATTGAGAAAAAGATAGAAGAATATTGTGAAAAGAAAATAGGAAGATTTGATTATATTGCAAGATTAGAAAAAGAGATGTATAAAGGAAATTATTATCCTTTAAAATACAATGATCTAAATAAAATCAACAGATATTTAGGACAATATTTTGTAGATGTTTCTAATATATCTAAATTAGAGGAGTTAAAAGAAAATTATAGAGAAGATGGAAGAATAATCTATTTAACAAATATAGAGGGAAATGAAAATTATTCAAAGATAAAAGAGGCATTAAAAGAAAAAAATGATTATATCTTAGTAAGTAGCAAGGAAAATAAATTAGAAATTTATCAAGAGTTAAAAGAGTTAGAGGCAATTGCACTTATATATGAAAATGAAAAAGTTGAAGAAAATGAAGCTTTAAGAATAGAAATAGAAATTTATAAAAAAGAGATAAAAAATGAAATTTTAAAAAAAATGAATCTGTTTTTTAATGAAAATATAGATTTAATAGAGATAACAAATGATTATCTAAATAAAAAGTATCCTAAATATATTGGAATAAATTATGAACTAATAAATAGAAGAAATATTTCTAGTCCAATGAAAAAAGCTAGATATGAAATTTTAAAGAAAATAGCTGAAAATATAGAGTTAAAAGAGGAATATTTTAATGATACAAAAGCTGAAAGTTCAGTAGCAAGAATTCTTATAAAAAATACTGGAATCTATGATAAGGATATTAATAATGAAAAATATTTAGAATTTAACAAATTAATGTCTGAGATTTTAGAAGATATTAAAGAAAATTCTGAATCATTGGAAAAAATATATAAAAAATATTGTAGTAATCTTGGAGATTATGGAATAAGAGAGGGATTATTTACTTTTTTATTAGGAATAGTTTGTATAGAGAATAAAGATCAAATAGTAGTTTCATTTTCAGAAGAAAAAGGGGAAGTAAATTTTTCAATAGATATTTTTGACTTATTAGAAAAAAATCCTGAAAAATATAAAATATCATATTATAAAATAACTGAAGAAGAGATAAAGTATTTAGAAAATTTAGAACAGATAGTAGCTAAATATGTAAAGAAGAATGATAGTAAAATCTCTAATAGAATATTAGATGGAATAAAAAACTATTTATTAAATCAACCAAGATATATTAATACTATGTATCTTCCTAGTTTAAAGGGATTAAATAAAATATATAAAAGATTGTTTACAATAGGTGGAGCAGAAGAGTTTTTATTAAAAGATTTACCAAATATATATAGAACAGATAATTACAAAATACTTATTGATCAATTTAATTTTGAAATATCATCTTTAGAAGAGAGTAAGAATAGTTTTGTTGAAAATCTAGAAAAAGAAACAGTTAAAATATTATCAAAAGAGAAACTTAATAATTTAAAAAAATATGTAGATAGTTTAAGTTTTGAAAATATAGATTTAGGAATAGAATTATACTTGGAAAGTTTAAAGGAACTCTCTTCAGAGGAAATCTTAAAAAACTTAACTAAAAGAATAAAAGGATTCTCTTATGATAACTGGAGAGGAGCAGAGGATTTAGAAGAGTTTATCCAACTATTAGAAAAAGAAACTTCAAAGGTAAAAAAAGAGAAAATAGAGGATATAGATTGTCTAAAAATCCAATTTAAGGGAAATGAAGAGATTATTGAATTGGGAGAGATAACAGATACAATGGAAAAAATGTTATCTTCAAAAATTTTAGCAGATATTAAGAATATGGGATTTAGCTTAACAGTTGAACAGAAAAAGAAAGTAATAGCTAAAATTTTATTAGATATGAAAGGATAAAATATGGGTGAAGCAGGTTGGAATTTAAAAAGTGGAGATATAAAAAAAGAAATAAAAAATATTAATGAAATTTTAAAGAAAACATTATATTCCAAAAATACAACTTGTTATAAATATTTGCTATTGAAATTTATTTTAGAAAATATAGGAAATAATAAAAAAGAATATGAGTTTGAAGAAGTTTATATGTATATTTTAAATGAGTTTTATTTTTATTTTACTAAATATAAAGAAAAAATAAATTTAATTAATAAAAAAAGTAGTTTATATTTATTACTTCAAAATAAAAAATTAGAAAATATAACTAAAAAAGATTTAAGTTTTTTAAAAAAATATGTATTTGGAGCTTTATATAATGATACTGAAGGTCAATTGTTTGGTTTTTCAAAAGAAGAAGAGTTATTTTATTTAAGTAATAATTTACAAGAAAAGATAGATAAAAAAATAATGGAAGAATTAAAAGAAAAACTAATGCTAAGTTTAGGATTAGAAAATTTTTATGAGCAAGAATATAATTTTAAAGAAAATGATAAATTTAAAGAAATTGGGGAGGAAAAAATAAAAATGGAAACAAAAAAATATTATCAACAAAAATTTCCTTTGGAGATAGATTATATTTTAAAAAAGATTTCTACTCCATTAGAAAACGGAAATTTATTTTTTAATGAACTAAAAGAAAAATCAAGACAAGAATTGGCAGACAATTTAGGTATAGGACTTCCTAAATTATTAGCGGAACTTCAATATATGTCGTGTATGAATTTGTATGATGGTAAAGGAGAAACAGAATTTTCTAAAAAAATATCAAACTTAAATTCTAACCATGATTATATAGAACCTTTATTATATTATTATTTAGTTAAAAATGAAAATTATGGTCATTATGTTTATTCGGAATTAATGAATGAAGTTATTTATAAATTATTTTATAGTAATTTTGAAGCTAAAGTTAGTTTAACAAAAATTTTAGATAATATGAATGAATTAAATAAAGATAGAATAAATAAAAAAGATTGGGATAATATGGTAAAGAGGGCATTAAATTGTTTAATAGACTCCGAAACAGGATTTGGAAAAATGGGAATTTTAGAAGTGGTAAGTGAAGATAAGAAAAATACAATATATGAATTACACTCATATTGGGTAGAACCATTAGTTGGAGCATATATAATTTATGATATGTGGAAAGAGGGGCAAACAACTATGGAGATAAGCTCAATAATAAATGATAAATATAATATAGGAAGAATATTTTTAATGGACTCAGATGCAATAATGGAAACATTAGAAGAGATAAAAGCGTTGGGATTAATTGATATAAGCTCAATTGCTGGTTTAAATCAAATAACAAAGAGTAATAGATATACAAAGGAAGATATTTTAGATATGATGATAGAACAAGCATAAAGGAGTTCCTATTATGATAAATAGAGAAAAAATAGAAAAGATTTTAAATGGTGAAATAGAATCTAGAATAAATGCCTATATCTACTTAAAGAAATTACAACAGGAAATAGATTTTAGTGAGTTTAAAAATGTAAAATACCTAGATTTTGAAAAAGAAAGCTATAAATTTTTTTGTGATAATAATTTAACTTTAAGAGTATTTAATACAGGGAAATTTTTTGAATATATAAAAAGAATATCTTTTGAAGAGGAAAAGATATTGATTGTAGATAATTTAGAGATTATTCAAAATATATTACATGAAAAAAATGAATTTAGAGAGTTTTTTAAAGAGATGGAATTGCAGAAGTTTAAAGAGAAAGTTATTTTTGTATTTAGTGATATAAAAATAATGAAACTTGAAAGATTGTTAGAATTAAACTATCCACAAAAAAATATAATTTTAGGGGTGTAAGGGAAAGATGAGAATAAAAGATATATTGTCAATAAAAGAATTTGAACCAGTTGTTGATTTGAGCTGGGGATTAAACATAAATGAGCATGAAAAAATGCTATCAAAATATATAATGACAGATGACATAGCTGAAACTTTTGTTGAAATTTTAGAAAGTTTTAATATGGTTAGAAGCAGAAGTAGAATTGAAAAATTAAGTGGAGATATAAATACTACTGTAAAAAGATCTCATATTTTATCTGGACAATATGGAACAGGGAAATCATATTTTCTATTAATGCTAAGCATAATTTTAGAGATGAAAAATAGTGTGCTTGCTAATAAGATGATAGAGCAATTTAAAGATTATCCAGAGCTACAATTTCAATTAAAAGTAATTCAAGATAAGAAAAAATATTTTGTTGTAAGAATAAATGGAGAATCAGAGAATCAAAAAGAGTTTATAGATGTTATTCAAAGTAAAATTTTAGAAAGCTTAGAAAAAGAGTTTGATGATTTTAAAATAAACTCAGTATATTTTTCTGCAAAAGAAACAATATCAAAAGTTTATTATTCTCCTATATATAGAGATAGTATAGATCAATATTTAGAAGATAGAGATGTAACTATAGAGGATTTATTAGCAAGTCTATCTAACTTTAGAAGAGAGGGGCTTGAGCTTGCAAAGAAAACTATAAAAGATGTTACAGGATTTCCACTTCAAATAGAGGTACCAAGTTTTGATAATTTCTTATCTGAAATAAATGAGGAATTAGCAAAAAATGGATATAATGAATTAGTTATAATATTTGATGAATTTTCAGCTTATATAACTGCCTCAATAGAAAATAAAAGAATTAATAAAGATCTAGGACAGATCCAAACTTTATGTCAATTAACTTCAAAAAATTCTCAAAAAAATGTTGCTTTTATAGTTTCTTTACATAAAGATATAAATGATATATTACAAAGTTATGGAATTGGAAATGCAAATGAATTGGATAAGATAATAGGAAGATTTCAGGCTCATACTTTAAAATTTGAACAAGGAAATGAACTTATAAAAAACACTTTAACTTTATTTGATAAATCTACTTTTAGAGAGTATGCTATTAAGTATAGAGATTATATAGAAACATTAGAAAATAAATATCCATATAAATTTGAAGATTTTTATCCAATACACCCAGCAACATTAGATTATTTAATGCCAATTTCAACAATATATGCTCAAAAAACAAGAACAACTTTAGGATTTATAAAAGAGATTGTTAAGGAAAAATATTTTATAAAACCAATTGAAGAAAATGGGAAATTAAATTTAGTAACCTTAAGTGACTTATTTGAAGTGTTCCAAGATGCAATTGAAAGTAAAAAGCCAGAAATTATAAATATATATAACCAAAGTATAAATGGTTATTCTGAAGATGATGATATAATCAAATATTTAAGAGCAATTACAATAGCTTATTCAAGTTCTTTAACTAAGACAAATGCAAAGGCAGAATTAACAGCTAAAGATATAAAGGATATTTATCAAGAAAAAGATGAAGATGTAGTTAGAACTTCATTAAATAGAGTAGTAAATACAAACTATTCTCATGTAATTATGAATAAAGATGCCTATAGATTGGTAGCAGAAGTAGGTGGAGTTAACTTAAATAAAAAAATATCAGAACAAATGGCCAATGTTTCTGCAATAAATATTATGGAAAACATTCTAAATAAATCAGAAAGTAGAATTTTTATAAAAAGTAAATATCAATTAAAATATAATATGGGACTTTTTCCTTTTGATATAACTTTAGATGGAGCTAAATTAAATTTAGATGAATTATTAAATAGAGATGTTAAAAGTTTAGTTGAACATTCAGGGTATGGGAAAATAATTTTTGTTATTCCAAATTTCTATGAAAACTATAATAAAGATGAATTAATAAGAGAATATACTGAAAAATTTAAAGATATTAATGGAAATGTTTGTATTGCTTTTGCAAATGAAAATCCATTTAAAGAAGAAGAGTTAAGAGAGTATGGAGCTTTGTTAAGAATAGAGGCAAATGATAAAGAGATTCTTGCAAATGAAGAGTTAGCAAAAATTATAATAACAAGAAGACGTAAATTAGAAGATAAAATAAGAAATAAGTATTTAAGAAAATTTGCTAATTTAAGAAACTTTACCTTTATATTTGGTGGGGGAAGAGTAGATAATACAATAAGATCAGAACATGCTTTTTATACAGATTTATTATTTAATTATTATAATAAGTTTCCAAGAGAGATAAAAGTTGAAAACTTTAATACAAGAGGTGGATTAAATGATATTATAAAATTATCTCTTGATAGAGGATTGGGAGAGTTTTCAAGAAATGATACATCTTCAGGAGTAAAACAATTAAGAATGTTATTAGAGCCTTTAGGTCTAATAACATTTACAGAAACAGTTTCTGGGTATAAATTTCAATTAAAAGTTCCAGGAGAAGAGGCACCAGAAAGTTCAAAAGAAATTATGAATATTATCTTAAAAGAGAACTTATCTTTTAAAGAAAAATATAGAATTTTAAAAGATGCTCCTTATGGATTATCTGATAAATTAATAGATTTATATATTTATATTGCAAATAAGGTAGGAAAGTTTGCTATAATTTGTGTTAGTGGAAATAAGGAAACATATGTAACTTTAGATGCAACAACACTAAAAACTTTATCAGAAAAACCAGAAGATTATAAAATAGAAGTAGATAAAGGAGCTATAATTCCTGTTGAAGTTGAAGATGTTTGGAGAGCTTTAAATACATTAAAAATAGTAAAACAAAGTAAAGCTCGTAGTTTTAAAGCTGAAAGTAAAAATGACTTTACTCCATTTACAGTTTTAGGTACAGAGATAAAAACAATTTATGAGAATCTAGAAGATAAAGAGAAAAGATTAAGAACAAAAGGAATAAAGACAAAAGAGTTTAAAAAACTTGTAGAAAAGTTAAAAGAGATTGATTCATTTGGTTTAACAGGTAAATCTGAAGAGTTTTTCAAAAGTGTAGCACAACTTCCAAATATAATGGATAAAAATAAAAGTTTCCAAGAGAATCTAGATTCTTTTAAAGAACTATTATTAAAAATAAGAGATATTACATCTCCTGCTGTATCTAGTTATGAAAATGCTGTAAGATTTATACCTCAATTAGAAGATAAAGTAATGGATTTAAATGGTTATGGAGATTTAAAATTTGAAATAAAAAGTTTAAGAGAATATTTTGAAACTTATAAAAAGGATTTCTATAATATTAATTTACTAAAGGATATTGACTCTAAATTAAAAGAGCTTCTAAAAAATTATAACAATGAGTACAAAGTTAGACATGATGCCTATAACAAAAAGTTTATTGAATATAAAGATGAATTTTTAAAGGATATGGAGATAAAGATTAAAGCTATAAAAATTTTAGAAGATTTAAAATTTAAAAATATAGCTTCATTGGATAAATTTATAGTGGATTTACCAGGGGTTGTACCATGTGAATTAGTTGTTATTGAAAATGATATTATAGTTTGTAATGCTTGTGATAAAAAAGATCTGAAGAAACTTGAAGGGAAAATAGAAGAATTAAAAGATCTATTTATAAAACATAAAAAAATAGTTAATGGTATTTTTGAAAGTTACCTTGAACTTTTAACTGAAGAGTCTATAAAAAATAAGATGATAAATGATAATAACTATAAAAATCTAATTTTTGCACTAACTAGAATCTCAAATGAAGAGATAAATGGAAATGAAATTTCTGAGATAGAAGAAAGTGTAGAATTAATAGAAGATGAAATTAATAAGATTTTAAGTAGTGAAAGTTTTGAAGGAAAAAATGTTGATTTTAACGAGATCTTTGATGAACTTTTATTAGAACTTCAAGGAACAGGACAAAAATATTTGAAATTAACTGAAGTAAAAAGTAAATTTGAAGCTATTTTAGAAAAATATAGAGAGAAAGACATTTTAAATACCAAAATATAGGTGAAGATATATGATAAAAATAATAAAAGATATATCAAAGCAGTATGAAACTAATAGTAGTTTTGTAAAAGTTGAAAATTTAAAAAGTTATTTTGAGGCAAGAGAAAAATTTTTTGAAAATTATAAAGAGAATAGAGAATTTGAAATTATAATTGCTAAAAAGCCTTTTTTCCCATACTTTTTAGATTTTGAAAATTATAATGGTGTAGTTGTAAAAGAGATACTTGAAGCAGAGGAACCTAAAGTTATTTTAGGTTCTTCTGAAAATATTTTTACATTCCTTTTAAATTGTTTAAAAAAATTAGAAGGAACAAAAAAAGATATGGAAATGTTAGAAAGAGAGTATTTACAAAAGTATAAGTTTTTATTTAAAGAGGAGCAAAGCATAGATAATTTAATAGAAACTTTAGTAAAGATAATAGTTTTTTCTAATTATAGAGAATATAATTTTAATCTTTTATTAGATAGTAACTCTCTAGAAGAGATGTATAAAATTGCAAAAGAGGATCAAAAATTAAAAGAGAGTTATGAATCAGAAAAAGAAAATCTTTCTAAATATTTATTAAAATGTAATGAAATCTTAATAGAAAACAGTAGGAAAATACAGTTATTTAATGAAATACCAACTGAAAAATATTTAGATGAAATCAATGGAAGTTTGGATTTTGAAAGAAAATATTTTATAGTAAAAACTGTTGAAAGATTGAATAAATTAAAAGATTATGATGAGATAAAAATAAATCTTTTAAAGGCTGAAAAAATATTTAATCTAAACTTTTCAGATATAATAGAATTAATAGATAATTTAAGTTTATTAGAAAAGTATAGAAAAAAAGAGAAGAATAGTCTAAATGATTTTAAAGAGTATTTTTTAGAGGTATACTTAAAGTATAATAGCATATCTTCAGATAAAAATATTGAAAATTATATTAGTGAGATTGAAAATAGATATAATGTCAATTTGTTATCTTTAAAGAAAAGCATTAGAAATATTTGGAAAGAAAACAATAGGTTATTTGAAGAGTTTTATTTAAAAAATTACTTTACACTATATAGTTCTTTTGAAAAAAAGGGATTGGATTATGCAATAGAAAATAGCTTTTCTTTATTAAATAACAATAAGAAAAATATATATATTTTTATAGATTGTTTAAGATATGATGTTTGGCTAGGAATAAAAAAATATATGCAAGAAAAAGGATGGAATTGTCACTTGGATAAAATAGTTTTAAGTGCTATTCCAACTGTAACAAGTTATTGTAAAAAAATTCTTTATACTGGAAAAAAATTTAATCAAATAGAAAATAGAGATTGTTTTAAAGTTAATAAAAAAAATATATCGAATTTTGAAGATATTGACTCAACAAACAGTAATTTTTTATTAGAAATTTTAGATATAGATAGATTATTTCATACTATAACTGATTTGAAAGAAGAGGTAATTAAAAAGCAGTATGAAATTAAATTAGAGAAAATTTTATCTAAAATAGATAAGGAAAATTATAACATTATAATTATGACTGACCATGGAGCTATGAAGCTTTATAAAGAGGATTTTTCTAGTTTTAATGATTATAAGAAGATTTTATCAGATAAAGGGTTAGAGATTGAAAATCATGGAAGATATATCAAAATATATTCAAGATATTTTGATAATGAGTTATACAAAGAGCTAAATGATTATTTAAACAATGCAGAAGATTTTTATGTGATTAATAGAGATCATATGAATGAATATTATTTGCCAATAGCAGAAAATAGTATAGAGAATTATTTTTATCTTATATATAAATATGGAAAATATCCTAAAATTACAGGGGAATATAATCATGGTGGAATAAGTTATGAAGAGGTATTTGTTCCATATGGTGTATTTAAGGCAGAAGTAAAAGAGTTTATTCCTATTACTTTAGAGTTAAAAACAATTGAACTGAAAAACAGTATTAAAAGTGAGATTGTTATTTTAATAAACAATAGCAACATTGTTCAAAATTTAAAACTAAAATTAAAATATCAAGAGTTTGAAAAAGAGTATGAAGAGTTAGAGGGGAATAAACTTATTCAAATTCCATTAAAATTAGATGATAATTTTGAAGGGGAGTATATGGATATTGCAGAAATTGAATATACTTTTGAAGGAAGAAAAGAGAGCCTTAAAACTTCAATTGTTATAAATATATTAAAAAATCAAAAAGTTGCAATAAATAAGAAATTAAAGAAAAGTAGATCTTTACTTTAATTTTAAAATAGTTTAGGAGGAGAAATGGAGTTATGGGAAAGACTTCTAAAAGAAAATTTTGGAAGTGCAGTAGTAGATAAACCTAAAGCTATAAAAAATGAGATACAGGGATTACCAAGATATGTATCAGAATATCTACTAGGTTATTTTTGTGAAGAAGATATTACTGAAGAGGGATTAAAAGAAACAAATAAATATATTAATGAACATAGAATTGATAGTAGGGAAAAAGAGAGATTTAAAAACAGTTTAAGAATAAATGGTTGTTTAAAAATAATAGATAAATTTAAAGTAAAGATAAATTTGAGTAAAACTAAGAAAAAACCTACACAAATGGAGATACCAAGCCTTGGAATAAATGATGCAGAGGTAGATGACAGAGTATTGGAAGAGCATCAAAGACTTTTAATTGATGGACTTTGGGGAATGGGAGAAATTATCTATTCTGAAGATGAGAAAGAGATAAGATTAGTTAATTTTAAACCCTTTCAATTATCAGATATTGATGTTGATGAATTAAGAGAAGCAAGGGAGAATTTTAGTACAGAGCAGTGGCTAAATATAATGATAAGTACTATTGGATTAAACTATGAAAATTATAGTAGAAGAGAAAAGTTAGTTCTTCTTTCAAGATTGATTCCGATGGTAGAAAATAATGTGTTTATGATGGAATTTGGTAGTCCAGGAACAGGGAAAACTTATGTTTATGAAAATATTAGTTCATATTCAAGGGTTATCTCTGGAAGTAAAGTAACAGGACCACAATTATTTTATAATTTATCAACTAGACAAGATGGATTATTGGTTCAATATGATGTTTTACTTTTTGATGAGATTGATAAAATTCAAAAAACAGGGTTACCAGAAGATATAAGTACAAAATTATATCAATATCTTGCATCAGGAAAATTTGATCGTGGAGATATAGAGAAAGTTAGTGAATGTGGAATAATGATGGTTGGAAATCTTCCAGGTGGAGAATTTGATAAAAGAAATTTATTGAAAAGTTTGTTACATGAAACAAGTACAACATCAGCTTTTTTAGATAGATTGGCAGGAGTTGTTCCTGGATGGGAGATAAAAAGTATAGGAAATCCAAATAAAGCATATACAAAAAATTTAGGATTTGCAGCAGATTATTTTAGTGAAATTTTACATAAATTAAGAAGAATAAACTATCAATATGTTTTAAATAGATTTACTCTAACTGGTGCTTCTACAAGAGATGTGTAAGCTATTAATAAAATGGTTAGTGGAATGATAAAGTTGATTTACCCAGATGGAAATTTAACTGATGAAGAGTTAGAAGAGATTATAAAATTAGGAATTGAATATAGACAATTTGTAATTGATCAAAACTATAGAATAAATAGAGAAGAATCATTTAATAAAAAATTAAGTTATATGCTATATGAGGATTAAAAGAATATTAGTAATAAAATATTTTTTGCAAGTTCTGTTAGTAGTAAAAATAAATAAATTTTCAAGTGACTCCAGTAATTTTTGCTGGAGTTGCTTATATTTAGTTTATTTTTTACTCAAAATATCCAATAAATTTATCTTTTTCATATTTTTTTCAACCTACATCTTGACGAATGCTGTTTTATGTGATAATAAAATAACGGGAGGTAGATTTTTATGGAATTTATTATTGTAACAAATAACAACAAAGTTTTTAATTTCTATAAAGAAACAAATCAAGTTTATTATTTTCAAAAATTAGATTTTTTAAATATTTTAAATAAGGTGAAGGAGCAAATCTATAAAGGGCATAAACTTCTTTCAGATCCTATTATGTATAACCTTGAAAATGTTGAAAATCCTTTTAAATCTATTGCACTTTCTAAAGAGGTTTTTGATGATGATGAGCAAAAAAGATTGATTGATAGTGTTATTGGAATTGCTAAAAAAATTCCAGGTAGAAAAGATTTCTCTGAATTTGATGATATGACTCTTGAAAGCTTTAGATTTGTAGATTTGAATATTCTTAGAGATGGTATAAAAGATTTTAACCTTTAGTAGCTAGGGGGTTTTTATGGTGCAATTTTATTTTAAAAGAATTATTGAAAAAATAAAATTTAATTTTGTTCCAGTTTATGATATTCAAGATAATTCGATTTATGGTTATAAAATTATAAAGGATTTTACAGCTGTTGGTTTTGATGATAAGGAAATTATGTATCAACTTGCATTTGAAGAGGATATATTTGAAACTTTAATTCTTAAAATTTTAGAAAAATCTTATCAACTTGCTATTGAAAAGGGGTATGGAAATAAAAAGCTCTTTTTTACCATAAGATTAAACTATATTTTAGATTGGGGATTATTTTTAGAAAGAGTTCATACAATTGCTCATGCTCTTAAACTTTCTGAAGAAGATTTATTTTTTGATATAAAGGGAGTTAAAGATTGGGAGAAATTGTATTGTGAAGCAGACAATTGTAATTTTAACTTTAAGAAAATTTACAAAGAGGATAAAAATACACCTCTTAATCTAAATAATATCAATGCTTGTAATCCAGATCTATTGGAGTTAAAGGATATTGATGCTTTTTTAGTTATAAGAGAGTTTTTAAATGAAAATATTAAATTTATTTTTAAGAGAAATAACAATCCTGATTTAAGTATAGAGGAGTTGAAAAAATTGGGATTTGATTATTACTATGTCAATAATAGTAGTAAGATGAAAATTGAAGAAGATAGTGAAAATAATTAAAAAACAATTAAATAGGTGTATTTGAAAGTAGATAGAGAGTATTTTTCTAATTTGAAAGATACTCTCTTTTTTTGTTTCTAAGGAAATTATAAATTGACTTTATATAAAAAATTTTTAATATTTTATATG
>OFOU01000123.1_pt1 | contig 70598 bp, 76 predicted proteins | sample 1542061 | NCBI WGS metagenome assembly OFOU01 (sample SAMN04209239, study PRJEB22552) | human gut metagenome | biome: gut; material: feces | host: Homo sapiens | place: USA: Oklahoma
CAATCCTTGTTAATCAACAATTAAAATATGTATCTAAGAAAATGGGTTCACTACAAAATTATTAATTTAGGTAGTCTTTTTCTTTAAGATAATTATAAAGAAATTTTTTAGCTATCTCTTTTATTTAATAGTTTTCTTCTCTCTTTCCAATCAGGAATAAATTTTTCAACAAAGTTCCAAAACTCTTTTTGATGATTTGGATATGGAATATGGGCAAGTTCATGTAAAACTACATATTCAATAAGTGGAAGAGGTTGAAAAGCAAGTTGTAAATTATATGTAATTACCTTTCTAGCTGAGATACATGAACCCCAACGAGTTTTCATATCTCTTATTCTTATCTCATTGGGAAGGTAGCCTATCATTTTTCCTATTTTATAAGTTAAATCTTTTAAGAGGACTCCAAGTTCTATCTTTACCCAATTTTTAAAAATTCTCTCTCTATCTTCAACAGTTGAATTTTCTAAACAATAGATATATATTTTTTCATCTTGAATAACAATTTTTTCAGTATAAGAGTTTATTACTTCTAAATAGTATTTTTTTCCAAGATATATTATTTCTTCACCACTTTCATAATTTATCTCTTTTTTCTTTCTATTTTTAACCTCTTCTAATTTTTTTACTATCCAATTTTCTTTAGTTTTAATAAACTCTTTTAAATAGCTTTGAGGAACTCTTGTAGGAGCAGAGATTAAAACTCTTCCATCAGAAGTTACTTTTAAAATTATATTTTTTATCTTTTTTCTTGTTATCTCTATTTTTATATCCATTTTTTACCTTTCATAAGATTTTTTATAGATTATATCATAGATTTTTAACTTTTTATATTTATAATAAAAAAACTACATCCTCAATCTTAGAAAATTAAGATTTTAGATGTAGTTATCTTTTTATTAAACGTTTATATCTCTTACTCCACTTTCAATAAGTTTTAAGTTTTCTCTTATTTTAGCTTTAAATTCTTCATTAGGCATTTTTTCTAAAGTTTCCATAATAACTTTATCTCCAAGAGCTTTTAAATCCTCATCAGCATAATCTAATAAAAACTCTTTTAAAGTCATTAGAGCATTAGCTTCACACATAACGTTGATTTGTCCACTCTTAGCTATCTCCATAAATCTATCCCCTGTACGTCCATTTCTATAACAAGCAGTACAATAACTTGGAATATATCCACTTTCAATTAAACTTTTTAGCATTTCCATTGGAGATCTATTGTCACCTAATTCAAATTGAGGTTTTTCATCTATATTTTTTTCTCTTTCTGAATATCCTCCAACACCAGTACAAGATCCACTACTTACTTGAGAGATTCCAATATCAATTATCTCATCTCTAAATCCTGCTTCCTCTCTAGTTGAAATAATAAGTCCTGTATAAGGAACTGCAAGTCTTAAAACTGCAACTAATTTTTTAAAGTTTTTATCCTCTACAAGGTGAGGATAATTTTCTAGTGATACATTTTCAGCAGGTCTTAATCTTGGTACAGATATAGTGTGAGGTCCTACTCCTGTAACTTTTTCAAGCTCATTTGCATATCTAATCATAGCAATTGTTTCATATTTATAATCATAAAGTCCATAAAGAACTCCTATACCAACATCATCAATTCCAGCTTCTCTTGCTCTAAACATAGCAGTAGTATGGTATTCATAATCTTTTTTAGGTCCTTGAAGGTGGAAATATTCATAAGTAGGTTTATGGTATGATTCTTGGAAAAGAATGTATGTTCCTATTTCAGCTTCTTTTAATTTTCTGTAATTTTCAACAGTTGTAGCAGCAATATTTACATTTATTCTTCTGATACTTCCATTTTTAAATTTTATTGAGTAGATATCTTTTATACAATCTAATACATAATCAATTGAACAGTTAATAGGATCTTCCCCAGCTTCAAGAGCTATTCTTTTATGTCCAAGTTTCTCAAGAGCTTTAACTTCGGCTATTAATTCTTCACTATTTAATTTTTTTCTAAATAATTCATCATTACAATGTTTATATCCACAATATCTACAATTGTTTACACAGTAGTTACTAATATAAAGTGGAGCAAACATAACAATTCTTTTTCCATAGATTTTCTCTTTAATTTTTTTTGAAACAGCATACATCTCTTCAAGTAGATTTTCATCTTTTATACTTAAAAGAATAGCAGCTTCTTCATCAGTTATTCCTTCAGCCTTTTCAGCTTTTTTTAAGATTTCTCTAACTAATTCAAAATCTTCACTTTTTTTCTCAGCATCTGAAATAATTTGGTTTATTATATTTTCATCTAAAAAATCAAGATTATATTTATTCAAAATTATCCTCCTTAATATATTTTATTTTTTTATTATTATATCACATTTTATTATTAAATTACACTAAACATTGTATAATTTAATTTCACGAGTAAAATTTGTTCAATATCAAATAATTAATTTCCCTTTTTAAATAGAAAATATATAGTAAAGTGTGTTAGTTAATTTTTTTAAAAAATTATGTTATAATAATTTATATAACATAGTGAAAACGGGGGTATGAAAATAAAAAAATTTGTTATAATAGGTCTTATTGCTAGCCTTATAGGAGCTAAACTATATTTTGATAATGAAAATAAAGTAAAAAATGCTCAAGAAGAAGTTACAACAGTGGAAAAAACAGTAAAAGAAGAAGGAGATACTATGGAAAAGAAAATGTTAAAAAGAGATGAGATTGATCAAAAATATAAATGGAATCTAACTGATTACTATGAAAATTGGGAGGCATGGGATAGAGAGCTTTCTCAAGTAAAGGAGTTAATGAAAAAAGTTCCTGAATACAAGGGAAAAATAAGATATAGTTGTGAAAAATTTATTGAGTTAATAAAATTGGAAGAGGAGTTAAATAGAAGAGCTGAAAAATTATATGTATATCCATACATGCTAAAAGATTTAAACTCTAAAGATGAAGTAGCTTCAATTAAGATGCAAGAGATTCAAGTACTATTCACTCAATATTCTGTAACAGTAGCTTGGATGACTCCTGAAATTTTAGAAATTCCAAAGGAAACTATGGAAAAATGGATAGAAAAAAATGAAGAGTTAAGAGATCAAAAATTTAATATAATGGAAATTTATAGATTACAAGGACATGTATTAGATGCTGAAAAAGAAAAACTTCTTTCATACTATGGACAATATATGGGATCACCAGATGATATTTATGGAGAACTATCTATATCAGATATGAAATGGAATGAAGTAGAGCTATCTGATGGATATAAAGGACCTGTTACAAATGGAATTTACTCAAAAGTATTGTCTACAAATAGAAATCAAGAGGATAGAAGAAAAGCTTTTGAAGCTCTTTATAGCTCTTTTGATGGAAATAAAAATACATATGCAGCTATTTATAGATCACTTTTACAAAGAGATGCTGCTTCTGCTCAAGCAAGAAACTATAATTCAACTTTAGAGAAAGCTTTAGAGCCTAAAAATGTACCAGTAGAAGTATTTGAAACTCTTTTAAAATCAGCAATAGATAACAATGCTCCACTACAAAGATATGTAAAACTTAGACAAAAAGCATTAGGATTAAAAGATTATCACTACTATGATAATAGCATAAACATTGTTGAATACAATAAAGAATTTGAATATGATAAAGCAAAAGAGATGGTATTAGCATCAGTAGCTCCATTAGGAGAAGAGTATACAAAGAAAATGGCAACTGCTTTAAGTGATGGTTGGATAGATGTATTTGAAACTGAAAATAAGAGAAGTGGAGCATACTCATTGGGAATCTACGATGTTCACCCATATGTACTTTTAAACTATCAAGGAACTATGGATGATGTATTTACAGTAGCTCATGAGATGGGACATGCTATGCACTCAACTCTTTCTAGTGAGGCTCAACCATATGCAACACATGACTATACAATATTTGTTGCAGAGGTAGCATCAACATTTAATGAAAGATTGATGTTAGATTACATGATAAAAAACAGTGATGATTCAAATGAAAAGATAGCTCTTATTGAACAAGCTCTAGGAAATATTGTAGGAACTTTCTATATTCAAACTCTATTTGCTAACTATGAGTATCAAGCTCATAAATTAGTTGAAGAGGGAAAAGCTATCACTCCAGATGTATTAAGTGGAATTATGGATAACCTATTTAAACAATATTTTGGAGATACTCTTGCAATGGACGAACTTCAAAAAGTAATTTGGGCAAGAATCCCTCATTTCTTTAATTCTCCATATTATGTATATCAATATGCTACAAGCTTTGCTTCGTCTGCAAATCTATATGATAGAATTACAAATGAAAAATATAGTCAAGAGGAGAGAGAAAAAGCTACTAAAGATTATTTAACTCTTCTTCAATCTGGAGGAAATGATCATCCTATGAGCCAACTTAAAAAAGCTGGTGTTGATTTAGAGAAAGAGGAAAGTTTCCATGCTGTGGCTAAAGAGTTTGATAGACTACTTGATCTATTAGAAGTTGAATTAAAGAAAATAAATAAATAATTTGTTCTAAAAAAGTTACTTTTCATTTAAAACTTGACAAAGAGATGAATATTTAATATAATAAAATCGTGGAAATTAGGTGCATATAGCTTAATAGAGGAAGTAGGGTGTAAATCCCTCACAGTGAAAACTGCTGTAAGGTGGACGAAATCACAAAATGCCACTGGGAAACTGGGAAGGTGTGAAAGTAGGATGAAGCTAAGTCAGAAGACTTACCAATTTTATGATATTAATAATATTGTCAAGATTATTATTTTTGAAAAATTGGACTCTAATTAGGAAAACCTAGTTAGAGTCTTTTTATTTTTAATATAACCATTTAGGAGGAGAGAATGAAAAAATATTTAATGCTAGCAGCTATATTAGCTGTTGGGACAACTACAATGGCCGAGGAGAAAATAGCAAGTCAAAAATTAAATGAAACAGTTATTTCAACTGAAAACTTTGAAACAAGTGTACTTGATACTGCTAAAAATATCACTATTGTAACTCAAGAGGAGATTCAAGCTAAGGGAGCTAATACAGTAGCTGAAGCTTTAAGAGGAGTGCCAGGGTTAACAGTAAATTATATGGATGGAGCAGATGCTGTATTTGATTTAAGAGGATCAGGAGCAACTGCAAAAAGTAATACTTTAGTACTTTTAGATGGAGTGCCAATGAATGCACCAGACGGATTATACAATACAAGTCAAATACCTGTATCACAAATTGAAAAAATAGAAGTTATTCCAGCAGGTGGAGCGGTAATGTATGGAGATGGAACTACAGGTGGAGTTATTAATATTATTACTAAATCTCCAGAAAATAGAAAAAATTATGGAAGTGTCAATGGAGAAGTTGGGTCATGGGATACTAGAAGAGGAAATGTAAACTATGGAACTAAAGTAGGAGATAAATTCTTATTTGATATGTCATATAGTTATTCTGAAAGTGATGGTTATAGAGATTCTCATCCAGATTATAAAAAAGGAGATAAAAGTGAAGCTATTTTTTTAAAAGGAAAATACCTATTAGCGGATGGATATTTAGAAGGAAAATATAGCTATAATGACAGTAGAGATTCTTATACATCATCTCTTTCAAAAGAAAAATTTGATAAAGATCCTGAACAGTCAGGAGATGATGGGGGAAGAATAGATAGAAAATCAGATGATTATTTATTAAAATATTATAAAAAATTAAATGATAAATTTGAATTTTCTATTTTAGGTGAATATTCAGAAATAGATTATAAATATTGGTCGACTTATAATGGAATTCGTAGTAGTTATAAAACAGATATTGAACAATATTTTATTAAACCTCAAGTTAAATATAATTATGGAGAAGATAGTTATTTAATTTTGGGAGGAGATTGGAAAAATTCTAATTTAAATAGAATTACTTATAAAACAGAAGTTGATAAAAAATCTTATGCAGGATATATTTTAAATAAAACAATAGTAGAAAATTGGCAATTTACTCAAGGTTATAGAAGAGAAAATGTTGAGTATAAAGATAAAATAAATAAGAATAGTGACTGTAATAAAGAATTTGATAATGATATTTTTGAATTAGGAGTTAACTATCTTTATTCAGATACAGGAAGTATATATTTAAACTTTGTTCAAACATTTAGAACTCCTAATACAGATGAATTAGGATATTGGGATGGAAATTTTGATCAACAAGAGACAAGAACATATGAGTTAGGGATAAAAGATATGTATAAAAATACTTATGCTTCAGCATCAGTATTTTTAATGGATACTAAAGATGAAATCTATCTTGCTGATGATATTCCTTTTAAAAATAAGAACTTTGATGGTGAAGTAAGAAGAATAGGAGCACAAGTATCTTTACAACACTATTTTGATAAATTAACTTTAAGAGAAAATATTTCATATATTCAACCTAAGGTTACAAGTGGAAAATATGATGGAAAAGAGTTTGCAGGAATTTCAAGATGGAATATTAATTTAGGTGCTACTTATAACTTTACAGAAAAACTTCTATTAAATACAGATATGTACTATAGTAGCAAATCTTATGCATCTGATGATTTTGCTAATAAATTTGGAAAAGAAAATAGTTATGTAACTTTTGATACAAATATAAAATATAAACTTAACGATGGATTAGAAATTTATGGTGGAGTTAAAAATCTATTTGATAAAGAATATGCAACTTTTGTTACTATAGATTATAATAATAATCCAAATTATGGTTCAGCTGATGGAAGAAGCTATTATGCAGGATTTAGATATAACTTCTAATAAAATTTAATAATGGAAAAGGGGTAATTAAAAAATTATCCCTTTTTTAGTATATAACTATATTCTTTTTAATCAAAAAAATTTAGTATAAAAAATAAGTTTCAATTTCGCATGAGATTTTTTAAAAAATGTGCTATAATAGAATATAGACAGAATTATTAAAAAAGAACAGGAGGGCTAAAAAATGAGTGATATCATATTAACTGTAGATAATTTTAGTTTGAATATTAAAAACAGAGCAGTTTTACAAAATGTAACTTTCAATGTAGAAAGAGGTGATTATCTAGCAATTGGAGGAATTCCTGGTTCTGGAAAGAGTAGCCTTATTAAAAGTATGTTAGGATTAATAACAACTGGTATAGAAGGTGAAATTGCTTATCATAATATAGGGAAAGACGAAGTAAGTTATATACCACAAAATGTTATGCAAACAAAGGAAGAGTTTCCTGGAACTGCAAGAGAGATTGTTGCAATAGGGATGATCTCAAGAAATAGAGGAAAAATAATGGGAGAAAGTGACTGGGAAAAAGTAGATGAACTTTTAAAAGATATGGGCCTTTTTGAAGTAAGAGATAAAAAGATAAATAAGCTAAATACTTTACAACAATTAAAAGTTAATATGGCAAAACATATGATAACTGATCCGAAGCTTCTTTATATAGATAACCCAAGTTCAACACTTGATGTGAAAAGTAAGATAAATTTTTATGAAACAGTAAAAAGAATGTGTGACAATAGACAACTTACAGTTATATTTATTACTCATAATATAAAAGAGATCTCTAAATTTGCTAATAAACTTTTATTTTTAAGAAAAAGAGAGAAAAATTTCTATTTTGGTGACTGTGCTGATTTTATAAAAGAGAAAGAAAGTAAAGCTAAATAGGAAAGGATTTAAAATGAAAAAGAAACTTATATGTCTTATATCAATGTTGCTTTTAGGCATAAATATATATTCTAAAGATAAAATTAAAGTGGTAGCTCCAGATGGACTTCCTGCTCTAAGCTTAGTTAAGATGATAAATGAGAAACCTCAAATTGATGGGGTAGATGTAGAGTACAAAATAGAGAAACTATCTGAATCTTTAGTTATGACTCTTATGAAAAAAGATGCTGATATAGCTATTGTTCCATCAAATCTTGCTGGACAACTTTATAATAAAGGATTAGGTTATAAAATTGGTGGTACAGTAGGTTGGGGATCTTTCTATGTTATCAGTAGAGAGAATTTTAACTCTTTGAAAGATCTAAAAGGAAAAGAGATAGGAACAATAGGAAAGGGGCTTACTCCAGATATAATTTTACAAACTCTTTTAAAGAAAAATGGTTTAGATCTATCTAAAGATATCAAAATTGATTATTTAAGTAGTGGAAATGAGTTAGTACCACTTTATTTAAGTGGAAAAAAAGATATTGTAGTAATTGCTGAACCTATGGCAAGTAAGATTCTTGCTAAAGATAAAAATAGTAAAATTAATGTTGAGCTTAATCAAGAGTGGAAAAATTTATTTAATGTAGCAAAGGGATACCCTCAATCAACATTGATAGTTTCAGAAAATATATTAAAAGAAAATCCTAATTTTTTAGATGAGTTTATAAACGATTTAAAAGATAGTATTGAATTTATAGAAAGCAATGATAATAAAAGATTAGAATATATTTCAAAGGCTCAAATCACTTTACCAAAGGATATTATAGATGAAGCTATTAAAAAAGCTAATTTTGATTTTACAACAGGAGCAAAGGGAAAAGATGAGTATATGATATATTTTAAAGAGATAGCTGAAAATAATAAAAAAGCTATTGGAGGAAAAATTCCAAATGAAGAGATATTCATATCAAAATAGTTATCTTTTTTTATCTTCTATAATTTTTCTTGTTGTTTGGGAGATTATTGCAAAAATTGTTGGAAATCAAATGATCTTTCCAGATATATTAAGTGTTTTTAACTCTTTAATTGAGATTTTGAAAAATGAAAATTTTTTAATTATACTTTTTAACACTTTAAAAAAGGCAGTTGTAAGTTTAATAGTTTCATTTTTTTTAGGAAGTGTGTTGGGAATATTAGCTTATAAATATAAAATCTGTGATATGATATTTTTTCCATTTATAAACTTTATAAAATCAATTCCTACAATAGTAGTTATAATTTTAGTATTAATATGGAGCAAAGTTGAATTTGTTCCATTTTTTGCTGGGATAATGATTGTTCTACCTATTATATATGAAAATATTATAGGTGGAATAGAATCTATAGATAGAGATCTAATAAAGATGGCTAGAATATATAATGTATCAAGATTTTTAATTTATAGAGATATCTATATTCCAAGTATCTATTTTCATTTATCTTCAACTCTTCCATCAATAGTTGGACTTGCTTTAAAAGTAATAATAGCTGGAGAAGTTTTAGCTCAAGATACACTTTCAATAGGTGGAGAGATATTTATGGGAAAAATCTATCTTGAAAGTGCTACTATATTTGCTTGGATAATTATAATAATTCTTGTAAATTTTCTAATTGAGGTTACAATAAAAAGCTTTAATAGAAAGATGAGTAGTTGGAGGAAAGAGTAGTGCAATTAAAAAATATAGTTAAAGATTATGGAGATAAAAAAGTTTTAGGTGGAATTGATATTGAGATAGAAGAAGGGAAAATCACAGCTATTTTAGGTGAATCTGGTTGTGGAAAATCTACCCTTTTAAATATTATAGCAGGAAAGATAAAAGATTATAGTGGAGAGATTATCTTTGAAAGAGAACATGAAAAAGGGATATCATATGTGTTTCAAGAAGATACTTTAATACCTTGGAAAACTGTTTATAGTAATCTTGAATTTGTATTAAAAGGAAAAGTTGAGAAATCAGAACTTGATGAGAGAATAAAAAAATATTTAAAGATAGTTAATTTAGAAGGAAGTGAAAAAGAGTTTCCTAATATGTTAAGTGGAGGAATGAAGAGGAGAGTTGGGATAGCTAGAGCCTTTGCCTTTCCTTCAAATTATATGTTTATGGATGAACCTTTTGAGTTTTTAGATGTAAAGATAAAAGAGGAAATAGTAGAAGACTTGATAAAATTACAAGAGTCAGAAAAGAAAACAATTATTTTAATAACACATGATATTGATACAGCAATAACTTTAGGAGAAAAAATAGTGGTACTTGGTGGGAAGCCAAGTGTTGTAAGATCCTCTTTTATTAATAAATTTGCTTTGAAAATGTTGGAAAATAGTGAAGAAAAAGAGAAATTTAAGTTAGAAATAAAAAAATTATTCTTGTAAATAATTAGAATAAAAGGTATAATAAAATCTAATATTTTGTTTAAGGAGAGAAGAATTAATGATAAAAATAGGTAAAAGACAAAAAATGATAGTTGATAGATTTACAAGTGTAGGAGCTTATCTTACTGAGGTTGAAAAAGAGGGAGAGGAGTTAGAGGATATAAGCATACTTCTTCCAAATAATGAGTTAGAAGAGAGAGAGCTAAAAGAGGGAGATGAAGTAGAAGTTTTAATATATATGGACTCTGAAGATAGACCAGTGGCAACTTTTAGAAAAACTGAAGCTCTTGTAGGAACTTTAGCTAAACTAGAGGTTACAGATGTAAACCCAAAACTTGGAGCTTTTATGGATTGGGGACTAAAAAAAGAGTTACTTCTTCCTAGAGGGCAACAAGAGATACCAGTTGAGGTAGGGAAAAAATATTTAGTTGGAATATATGAAGATAGTAAAGGTAGACTTTCAGCAACAATGAAGATCTATAAATTCCTTCTTCCATCAACTTCTATTAAGAAAAATGATATAGTTTCTGGAACTGTATATAGAATAGAACCTAATATAGGGGTATTTGTAGCAGTTGAAGATAGATATTTTGGACTTATCCCTAAAATTGAATACTTTAAAGATTATAAAGTTGGAGATGAGATAGAAGCTAGAGTTATCAGAGTTAGAGAAGATGGAAAGATAGACTTAACACCAAGAGAGAGAGCGTATATTCAAATTGATGAAGATGCTGAACTTATACTTGGAAAGATGAGATTGTTAGGAGATAGCTTTGGTTTCACTGATAAAAGTAGCCCAGAAGAGATTATAGATTACTTCAATATGAGTAAAAAAGCTTTTAAAAGAGCTATGGGAAATCTTCTAAAAAATGGAAAAGTTGAAAAAAATGAAAAAGGGTATTACAGAATAGTTAAGAAAACTAAATAAAATAATTAAAAGTTTTAGGAGGAAATTATGCTTAGTTTTGTACTTTATGTGTTACTTATTATAGGAATGTGGAGAATTTTTGAAAAAGCAGGTGTTGCAGGATGGAAATCACTAATTCCATTTTATAATATTTATGTGTTGATAACAAAAATAATTAATAAACCTTGGTGGTGGTTTCTTCTTATCTTTATACCAGTAGTAAATGTTATTGTTGCATTTTTAATAAATTTAGCTTTAGCTAGAGCTTTTGGAAAAGGATTTTTATTTGGAGTAGGACTTTCTTTCTTAGGTTTTATTTTCTATCCTGTTTTAGGATTTGGAGATATTGCTTATCAAGGACCTATTGAAGTAGAAATTGTTGATTCTGATGAAAAAAGAGATTACGATTTATAATAAATTTTTAATTATTTAGTTATAAAAAAATTAGGAGAATTTGCTTAGTGCAGATTCTCCTTTTTAATTGATTTCTATCTTAGCAGAATTACTATTAAATTTTTAATCTATTAACAGATTCAATTCACTTTCAGGAATTTTAAACCATTTTATTATTTGCTCTCTAGACTTTTCCTTCATTTTATCATCAATATAGGGCATCACTTTTAAAATAGCCATTCCCAAAGCAAAAATATCATCACTATAACCTACTATTGGGGTAATATCTGGTAAAGCATCTAATGGAAGAATAAAGTACCCCAAAGCCCCAATAATTATTGATTTTTCTTTAGGTGGAATATCCTTTCTTTGCAAAGTGTTATAGAGAAGCAAAAGCATATACACACCTTTTACCCCTACAACTTTTAAAACTTTTTTCAATTTATCAAAAAAGCTTTTCTCATTGTATTCCTTTTTATACTCCTCTTTTTCAAGATTAATATTTTCTTTTTCTTCCATTAGATCTCACCATCTTTCTTTGATTAATCTTCGTAAGTTCCTTTTCTAATAACTTTTTTATTTCTTACAAATTGTTTTCCAAGAGCAAAAACATCTGTAATATCAAGATTATCATCTAGTAATACCATATCAGCATCACTTCCCTCTGCTAAAACTCCCTTAGCTGGATAAAGTTTTAAGAATTTAGCAGGGTTTATTGTTAAAAATTGAAGTGCCTCACTTAAAGTGAATCCATAATTATTGATAAGTCTTTTAATTTCAGCTTGGTGAACATTGATAGGTGATGCACCTATTCTAATTAAGTTTCCTGCTGCATCATAGTCTGAGAAGCTTCCATACCCATCTGAACTAAATGTTATATGGCTTAAATCAACTCCAGCCTCTTTTGCCATAACTACCCCTTTAGATGCAGTAGCATAATCCTCTTCAGCAAAAGAGTCAGTAATATCTATATATCCACCTTTCTTAGCAAATTCAATAGCAGAATCAAAAACTTCTTTCTTTCTATTTACATGTGTAGGTAAAAAGTGTTTAATAGGAATTTCTGATTTTTCAATTACATTCATAACTTGAGAAAGAAGTCTATCTCCATCTCCCATATGAAGAACAACTATTCCAGCTTTATTTGAGAACATTCCAGCTGTTCTAACTTGAGAAGCTAGATCTTCAAGGATACCCTCATCAATATATGATGCTCTGTGATCTGATATTGCAAGTTTCACTCCAATGATCTCTTCAATAAAAGTTACATCTCTTTTTACTGTCCCTGTGATTGTAGGTGATGGAAACTCATAAGCACCAGTTGTTACATAGCAAGAGATACCTTCCTCTTTTAAACCTTTAGCCTTTGCTACAATGTTTTCTACATTTCTTGTTGTACTATCTGTTCCTAATACTCCAATTACAGTAGTAACTCCAGCTTCAACAATCTTTGATAGAGGGGCTTCAGGTACTCTAGTTTTAAAACTTCCCTCTCCTCCACCTCCAGTTATATGGATATGTTGATCTATATATCCAGGTACAGCTTTTTTACCTGTCCCATCTATTACTTCACATTCAAACCCTTCAATAACAATGTTTTTATCAATTTTTACAATTTTATCATTGCAAAAAAGAATATCTTGAACCCCTTTAAATTCTGGATTGTAAATCTCTACATTTTTAATAAGTTTAAACATACTCCACCTCACTATATTTTATGTTAAATATATTATACAATAGTTTTTTTCAAATTAAAACCATATAAATTTCTTAAAAATAAAAAACACCTTCCATCTAAATTAAGATAGAAGGTGCAGTATTTTACAATAGATGAATATTTAATTTTTTACAAATTTCGTGAACCTCTTTTGGCCACATAGAAGCTTGAACCTCTCCAATATGTAGTTTATCTAGGAAGAATAAGCAGATACGAGATTGTCCTAACCCTCCTCCAATTGTGTATGGAAGTTCTCTGTTTAATAGCATTCTATGATATTCAAGAGTTTTTCTATCTTCACAACCAGCAATTTTAAGTTGTTTAGCTAGAGAATCTTCATCAACTCTTATTCCCATAGATGAAAGCTCTAGTCCAATTCCTAAAGGCTCATAATATAGAATAATATCTCCATTTAATTCCCAATCATCATAGTCAGGAGCTCTTCCATCATGTTTTTCTCCAGAGTTTAAAACCCCACCTATTTTCATAATAAATATTGCTCCATACTCTTTAGCTGCTGCATGTTCTCTCTCTTTTGGAGTAAGAAGAGGATATTTATCTTCTAACTCTTGTGTAGTTATAAATGTAATTTTTTCAGGAACTTTTCTTGAAAGTTCAGGATAAAGTCCACAAATATAATCTTCAGTACTTTTTAAAACTCCAAAAATTCCTTCAACTGTTGATTTTAAGTTTTCCTCTGTTCTATCCTCTTTTGCTATAATTTTTTCCCAGTCCCATTGGTCAACATAGTATGAATGTATAAAGTCTGTATCTTCATCTCTTCTAATCGCATTCATATCTGTATAAAGCCCTTCACCTATATTGAAGTTATAATTATGAAGTGCCATTCTTTTCCATTTTGCCAAAGAATGAACTATTTCTGCTTTATCTCCTGCTTTTGTAACAAAACTTACAGGTCTTTCTATTCCACTAAGGTTGTCATTTAATCCTGATTCAGGTTTAACAAATAATGGAGCTGAAACCCGTGTAAGATTTAACTCTTTTGCTAATTCCCTTTCAAAGAAATCCTTTACTTGTTTTATTGCAACCTCTGTTTGTCTAAGATCTAATTTTGATTTGTAACTCATTTTACCACGTCCTTAATTATAATTTCCTTCAATATAGTATTAATGTCTTTTATAATAGCACTATTCCTGTAAAAAGTCAATAGTTTCTCACCTAAAATTAAAATATTTTTTTATTTATATTAAAAATAAAAAAATATTATCTTGAAAAATTACTTGACATTTAATTTTTTAAGATGTACAATTAGGCAAATCAAAAAAGTAAATGAGGAGGGGGAAAATGATCAGGAGATTTAGGATAAGGAAAAATGAAAAATTAAATAGAAAACCTTATTCTTTAAAATTGGTTGATCAAATTTAAACTTTCTTGAAAAGATTGGGTATAAAATGTAAATAGATATTTTGTCAATTATATTTTGTATTCCATGAGCATAGAGTGAAATGTGATCAATAGATTTATTCTATTGATTTTTTTATTAGAAGTTTAATGCAGCCTTTTTAGAGGTTGCATTTTTTTATAATCAAGTAATAAAATTTTAATTATTATAAAGGGGGAAACAAATGGATTACTTAGTTTTACTGAAAGATATTTTTATTGGAGGAGATAGATACATGTATATCTTAAATGGTCTAGCTTTTTCAATCGGAACAACACTGTTAGCTACTATAATAGGAATTATTCTTGGGATTTTAATTGCACTTTTGGAACTTTCACAATTTTATCCATTAAAGCATAAAAAAGGTTGGGAAAAATTCAATCCTCTATCTTCAATAGCTTTTGGATATGTTGATATAATTAGAGGTACCCCAGCAGTTGTACAATTGATGATCTTAGCAAACTTAATATTTGTTGGAGTTTTAAGAGATACACCTATCCTTGTTATAGCTGGACTTTCATTTGGAATTAACTCTGGTGCTTATGTTGCTGAGATAATAAGAGCAGGTATCGAGGGGCTAGATAAAGGACAAATGGAAGCTGCTAGAGCTTTAGGAATGCCTTATGGGGTAGCAATGAAAGAGGTTATCATTCCTCAAGCTATTAAAAAAATTCTTCCAGCTCTTGTAAGTGAGTTTATAACTCTTTTAAAAGAAACTTCAATTGTTGGATTTATCGGAGGAGTAGATCTATTGAGATCAGCAAATATAATTACAAGCCAAACATATAGAGGAGTTGAGCCACTATTAGCAGTTGGACTTATCTATCTAGTATTAACAGCATTATTTACTAAAGTTATGAGAAATGTAGAAAAGGGGTTGAAAGTAAGTGATTAAGGTTGAAAATTTATATAAAAATTATGGAAAATTAGAGGTTTTAAAAAATATTAGTACAGAGGTTAAAAAAGGTGATATCATAGCTATAATAGGACCTTCAGGAAGTGGAAAATCTACATTTTTAAGATGTTTAAACAAACTTGAAGAGGCAACAGCTGGACATATATATGTAAATAATCAAGATCTTATGGGAGTAGATACAGATATTAACAAGATTCGTGAAAAAGTAGGAATGGTGTTTCAACACTTTAATTTATTCCCACATAAAACAGTTCTTGAAAATCTAACTCTTTCTCCAATAAAGATAAAAGGTTACTCACAAGAGGAAGCTGAGAGTAAAGCTTTAGTTCTTCTTGAAAAAGTAGGATTAAAAGATAAAGCTGCTGCTTATCCAAATCAACTGTCAGGAGGACAAAAACAAAGAATAGCTATTGCTAGAGCCTTAGCAATGGAGCCTGAAATTATGCTATTTGATGAGCCTACATCAGCTCTTGACCCTGAAATGATCAAAGAGGTTCTTGATGTTATGAGAGATCTAGCTAAAGAGGGAATGACAATGCTTATTGTTACACATGAGATGGGATTTGCTAAAAATGTTGCTAATAGAGTTTTCTTCATGGATAGAGGAAATATTTTAGAAGACACTACACCAGTTGAACTTTTTGAAAATCCTAAACATGAGAGAACAAAAGAGTTTTTAGATAAAGTTTTAAATAAATAATTTTACTACATTAATTATTAATGAAGCAAGTATAAATATATAAATACAGGAGGAAATGATTATGAAAAAATTTGTTAAAAGTTTACTTATGGGTGCATTAGTTTTATCTTTATCTGTTTCAGCTATGGCAAAGGACAAGATCTTTGTAGGAACAAATGCAGAGTTTCCACCATTTGAATATCTTGAAAAAGGGGAAGTTACAGGATTTGATATTGAATTAGTTAATGAGCTTGGAAAGGTAATGGATGCAGATGTAAAAGTTTTAGATATGTCTTTTGATGGACTTTTACCAGCTCTTCAAATGAAAAAAGTAGATTTAGTTATTGCAGGAATGACAGCTACTGAAGAGAGAAAGAAAACTGTAGCATTTACACAACCATATTATACAGCTAGCCAAGTTATCATAGTTAAAGAGGGAAATAACTCAATAAAATCTTTTGATGATTTAAAAGGTAAAAAAGTTGCTGTTATGCTTGGATTTACTGGAGATACTATTGTTAGTGAAATTGAAGGAGTTAATGTTGAAAGATTCAATGCTGCTTATGCTGGAATAATGGCATTACAAGCTGATAAAGTTGAGGCTGTTGTGTTAGACTCTGAACCTGCTAAAAACTATGTAAAACAAAACCCAGGGTTAGTTCTTGCTGAAGCTGATGCTGAACAAGAGGAGTATGCAATTGCTTTAAGAAAAAATGATAAAGCTCTTCTTGAAAAAGTAGAAAAAGCACTTGCTGAATTAAAAGCTAATGGAACATATGATGCTTTAATTAAAAAATATTTTAACTAATAGTTAAATTTAAATCCCCCTCAAAGTCCATTGTGATTTTAAGGGGGATTTTATATTAAGCTAGATTTAATTTGAAGGTGTGAAGAAGCACTTTATCAATATATAAACCAGTTATTTAATCATCCCAGCACTCTGTATTTTTTAATTCTGGAATACTGCTAGCTTTAAATACTGGATCTTTTCCAGCTTTTCTCTGACTTTCATAATCTTTGATAGCTGCAAAAGCAAATTTAGCAAGAACTGCTATTGTTAATAAGTTCATTGTTGCCATTAATCCCATGAACAGATCTGCTAAGTTCCATACAAATGGCAAATCTGTAATACAACCATATAAAACCATTACAACAACTGCGACTCTATAAACTGTTAGCCAATTTTTATTAGCTTTTATAAATTCAATATTAGTTTCTCCATAATAATAATTTCCAATTACTGATGAAAATGCAAAAAATAATATACAAGCAGCTATAAATATTGATCCCCATGAACCAACTTCAGAAACTATGGCATCTTGAGTTAATTGAATCCCAGTAACATTTCCTGAAGTATAGCCATCTGAAATTAATATTATAAAAGCTGTACAAGAACAAATTATTACTGTATCTGTAAATACTCCAAGAGCTTGAACTAATCCTTGTTTAACAGGATGAGATACATCTGATGTTGCTGCTGCATTTGGAGCAGATCCCATTCCAGCTTCATTAGAAAATAATCCTCTCTTAATTCCTTGCATTATAACAGTTCCGAATAACCCACCTGCCACTGGTTTCAACCCAAATGCACTAGAAAAAATTAATGATAAAATAGAAGGAATCATAGTTATATTTTTTATAACAATAAATATTGCTACTAAAATATAAGCTACTGCCATTACTGGAACTAATACTTCAGCAACATGAGCTATTCTTTTAATTCCACCAAAAATAATTACAGCTGTAACTACTGCTAGGATTATTCCTACATAAAGTTGATCAATCCCAAAAGCTTTATGAAAAGCTGAAGCTAAAGTATTTGATTGAACTGAATTAAATACTAAACCATATGTTATAGAGATAAGTATTGAGAAAACAACTCCCATCCATCTCTTTTTTAAAGCTTTCTCCATATAGTAAGCTGGTCCACCTCTAAAATGATCTCCATCTTTTATTTTATATATTTGAGCTAGTGTACACTCTACTAAGCTTGAGCACATTCCAATTAAAGCTATAAGCCACATCCAGAAAACTGCTCCTGGTCCTCCAATTACTATGGCAATAGCAACTCCTGCAAGGTTTCCTGTTCCTACACAAGAAGCTATTGAAATACAAAAAGCTTGGAAAGAAGAGATTCCATTTTTACTTTTTGAACTTTTTCCACCTAAAAGTCTAAACATTTCCCCAACATATCTTACTTGAATAAAGCCTGTTTTAATTGAGAAATAAGTTCCTAAAGCTAAAAGTAATGCAATTAGCACATACGAATACAGCAGATTATTTACTGCTCCTATAAGTTGAGATATTTGTTCCATAATTTCCTCCTTGATTTTTTTCAATATCTGTTAACTTAAATTTATTTGAACTACTCCTAATCCTTTACAGTATGATAATTTGTTTAGAATTATTATATCCCCCCTAAAATAAAAGAAGTAGTTACAATTATAATTGATAACATTATTAGCCTCTATTTCTTTAACTGAGGTTTTTTATTTTTTAGTATTTTCTATCTATCCATAAGCTTACTTATTTTAATTTAGAAGTATTATACCATTTTAACCAAATTTTTAAAATAGTATCACTAGAAAGATTATAGTTTTTTGGTCTACAATATCTTAAAATTGAGTATAAATATTGGATAAAAAAATCCCAAAGTTCAAATGCTTTGGGATTTTGTAAAACTATCATATTATTTATTTTTATCTTAACACTCCAAGAAGACTCCCGCCTTTTTAGGTGGGAGTAGTTCACTTAAGAAACATAAGTTGTCATTGAAATTAACTGTTTTATTGTTTCAACATCTTTTTTTAGTTCAGGAGAATTAAGAATCTCTCCACCAATATATGAATCAGCCTCTTTCAAATACTCTTGAGCCTTTTCTTTTTCATCAATAAGAGCATAACACCAAGCAAGCTCTAACTCTGTCCATCCTCTATACTCACCTTTTTCTGCTGAAACTTTTAAAATTTCTATTGCCTTTGAAATCTCTCCAAGCTTTCTATAACAAGAACCAAGATGATAAGAGATCCATTCACTATCTGGATTTATAAACTTAGCTTTTTCAAAATACTCTAAAGCTTCCTTAGTTTTTCCAAGTTTTGATAGAGAGAAACCGATCTGTCCATTAATCCAATCATCCTCTCTACCAAGAGCAACAGCTTTTTCAAAGTACTCTAAAGCCTCCTCATATTTTTCTAGTTGTCCACTTAAATTCCAACCAATTTCAGAATATAGCCAAATATCATTTCTACCAAGTTTTTCAGCCTTATAAAGATATTTCAATGCCTCTTCTGAATTATTTAATTTTCCATAAAGATAAGCTATTTGTGAATTAACTGGAACACTATTTCCATTCTTTGTAACAGCAAAAGCTTTAAGTTTTTCAATAGCTTCATCTACTTTTCCGAGATCTTCTAAACACTCAGCTATTTGAGAGTTTAACCACTCATCATTTCTGCCTAATTCTTCAGATTTTCCAAAATATTCCAAAGCCTCTTCATATCTATCTAATCTCTTTAAAGAGAATGCTAGTTCTGAAAACACCCATTCATCTTTTTTACCTAACTCTATTGCCCTTTCTAAAAATAGTACTGCCTCATCATATCTTTCCAATCTATTTAAGCAGAATCCCATCTCTGAATTTATCCATTCATCATCTCTTCCGAGCTTTTTAGATTTTTCTAAATAAACAAAAGCCTCCTCATATTTTTCTAAGTAATCAAGCCAATATCCAATCTCACCATTTGTAGGTATATCATCTTTTCCTAATTCTATTGCTTTTTTATAATACTCAATTCCCTCTTCAATTCTATCTAATCTTACAAGAGAGTACCCAAATTCAAAGGTAATCCACTCATCATCTCTACCTAGCTCTTTAGCTTTTTCTAAGTGAATAAGAGCTTTTTTATATTCTCTAAGATGATTATACACCCAACCAAATTCAGAGTTAATCCATATATCATCTCTTCCTAACTCTTGAGCTTTATTTAGATATTCCAATCCCTTTTCACAATTATCTTCTATATTATCATATAACCAAGCTAATTCACAAATAATATAGATATCTTCAGGATCTATCTCTAAACCTTTTAGATTATATTCTAAAGCTTTATCATATTTTTCTAACTCTTTATACAAAGCTCCAATTTTTGCATATACCCAAGAATCATCTCTACCAAGCTCAATAGCTTTTTCAAACTCTAGGATAGCCTCTTCATATTTACCCATTCCACCTAAACAGAATCCTAATTCAGAGTGTAACCAAATATCATCTCTTCCTAAAGAAATAGCAGTTTGTAAATGCTCATAAGCTTTTTCATAATTTTTTATATAATCATATGCCCAAGCAAGTTCTGATTCAGTGGCTATAACATCATCTGTATCCTTTGCTAAATCTCTAGCTTTTTCAAAATATTCAAAGGCTTCATTATTTTTTTCTTCATCTAGTTTTTTATTTCCTAAATCAGAATAAACCCATCTTAAAAGAACATCTCCATCAGGTTCATTAGGGTTTAGCTCAAGGCATCTTTCAAAATATTTTTTAGCTTCTTCTAAATATTCTGGATTCTCTTTAGCTTTTTCAGAGTAGTAATAAGAGTAACCTACACGGAAGTTCCAAAGTGAGTTCTCTTCTCCCTCATCTTTTAAAGAGAGCAAAACTTCTAATCCTTTTTCACATTGATTATTGTTATTATATGCTCTTGCAAGTTTCCCAAGAATATCATAGTTTAAATCCTTTTCAGGCAAAGAGTTAATTATATCAATGATCTCTTGATTTTTCCCTTGCTTGTGAAGAATATCTAACTCTTTTTCTAAATCACTTTTATTGGCAAAAGCTTGATATAGCTCATCATCATCAATATCTATCAATCTTTCTTTTGAGTTTTTATCTGCCTCTTCATCTATATAGTGAGAATTTGCATAAGCATACCCTCTGTCATTTTCTATATCATCTTTTAAAGTTAAAAATTCATAATCATTTGGTACAAGCTCCAACCCTCTATCTATTGCGTTGTAAGCTTCATCTAATAAATTAAATTTGTAGCAAAGTCTACCAAGTTGTAACCAACCCCAAGGGTATTCTGGCTCAACTTTAGTTCCAAGTCTACTATACTCTAAAGCCTCATCAAATCTTCTAAGATAAACTAAAGCACAAGAGTATCTATAACACCATACACCACTTTTTATACCCTCATCTTTTACTTTAGCAAGTGTTTTTTCTGATAGCTCATAATATTCATAAGAATCCATATTGTTATACACATAAGCTTTCCAAAGTGCTACATCTAAATCATTTTCCATCTCTTCATCAGTGTAACCATTTTCTTGCTGTATCTCTGCTAATCCATTTAAGATATCCTCAAGATAATCAGCTTCTTCAAATAATTTGTTCCATTTTTCTGTAATTATAGCCATAAGCCCTCCTTTAGATCACTAAAGTTATTTCTTATTAGACGAAAAAAATTTATAAAAAGTTTTTTATTTTTAACTTTCCCAAGTAATATCCACTATTTCTCCATTTTTATCAGTAACTATAACTAAAATTTCATCACTTATTTCATCATCAAGAATATAATCCCAAATAGCATAATATTCCTCACCATTTATATTTTCATATTCAGGATAAATTCCTATTCTTCTAAGTTTTAGTGCTGAAAGAATTTGTCTGTCTATAGGTAAATTTTTATCACAATTATCTAATGTTCCATTTTCTTCAATACTTTCCATTAATTCTTCAGAGTGAAAATCAACCCATTCTTTAGTTACACCATCATTTTCAAAATTTTTTATAATCTCTTTATCAATTTTTTCTTTGAATGTTTCCAGTTTAGAAATATATTCTTCATATTCTTTTACCCAATTATTTTTTCCAAGAACTGCATCACTGTTTATATCAAGTTGTATTTCTCTATTTTGAAATTCTATTGTTGTTTCAAGATAATCACTGTTAAAATCTACATTTTTAAAATATTTTATATCCATAATTCCTCCTTTTTATCTAATAACTTTATCCCATAAAATATATCTGCTTGGAATATCATCACATAACCAAACTTTATTTTCTGACAGATAAAATTTATGTCCTATACTTTCAAGTCCCTCTATATCTATTGGAAGAATGATTACTTCTCCGTGTCTTTGTCCAACATTTCTAGCAGTTTCAATGTCCATTGATAGATGAACATATTGTCTATTCATTTTTAAAATCCCTTTTTCTTTTATACTTTCTAAAAATCTAGTGGCAGTTCCGTGATATAGGATTTTTGGTGGTGTCATCTTTTTAAGATTTAGTTCCACTTCTATAGAATGTCCTTGACTAGCTCTGATTTTAGTTTTATCTTCATTGAAACTATATCTTTTTTTATTATTTTCTCTGACTATCCTTTCTAAAATCTCCATATCAATATATCTTTCAGAAAGTTTTACTTTTTCTATCAGTTCTTTTACATTAGCCCAGCCATTTTTATCTAAAGTTATTCCTATTGTTTCAGGTTTGTGCCTAAGGACAAGACTTAAAAATTTTCCTAGTTTTACATCATCTACTTTTCTCATAACTCTCTCTCCTTATAGCTTTCAATTTTTCTTTTTGGAAGTTTTGCTCCAATATTATTTAAAATCTCCCAAAAGTTTCTATAATCTTTTGAGGATATAATATAGTTTTTACTTTCCATAGTTATTTTTACTCTATAATAATAAATCCAAAGTCTTGGTATATTCTCACTTTTTATAAAATCAATTTTTTGTATATCTTTTTTCTGTATTCTTATCTCTCTTCTCAAAATAGGATAAAAAAATATCAATTCATAATGGGTAATTTTAAGAGTTTTATAGAAAATAAAATCCCTTATAAATATAAAACCATAAAAAGTTCCTAATAAAATTGTAAAAACAGTATAACTATTTTTTGAAAAGGAAACTCCTGTTTTTAGCCCAAAATAAACTATAAAGCAAGAGAATCCTATAAAAAAACTATCTACTATTTTAGATAAAATATTTATTTTGCTTTTTATCTTATAGTTGTCCATAAAATTCTCCTAGTTAATATAACTATCCAATTCCTTTAACCAAGTATTATAAACATCATCTATAACTGCTTTCATATCTTGATAATACTTTTCATCAAAAGTTAAATATAAATAAGCTTCTCTCTTTAGTTCAGGAGAATAATATCTTTCCTCTCCAAAAATTCTTTTAGCATATTTATCTATATCTCCTGGATAAAAATTTCTATTTATATTATCATAATCATAATAATGTCTTATAAATTCTTTTCCTATATCATTAAAGAAAGATTTTCTTAAATCTCCTTTTAATCTAAATTTTACAAATTCTCTTAAATCAATGAAATCTTGAGAAGTGTACTTTTCAAGTTCTTTACCATAAGCTTTTAAGAAATTATCACTTAAAAAACTATTTTCCATAGCCCAACGAAGAAAAATAGCCAAATGATTATATATATTTATTTCTTCAACTTCTATTCCTTTAGAGTAATAATCTCCTAAATGCCAGTCTGCTGAATCCATAATATCATCTTGCATTTCTTTTTCTTCCTCACTGTATTCAAGAACTTTTTTCCTATTCATATCTATAATAAAATTTATTTTTTTCTCAACATCTAGTAATAGTAAATTTTTCATTCCATTTTTTAAAGCAAAAGTGTATTCCTCATCATATAATGGAACTATTTGATAAAATTGTAAATTTCTATTTTCAAGTTTTAAAAGTCCTGAATTTTCTTTTTTCATCTCAGGGTATAACAAAGTTACTGCACTTAATTTTGTATTAGAAGAAAATGGTTCAAAGTTATTTTCTAAATGTCCCCATTCATATGCGAAAAAGTAAGTAAAAGGAATATATGTTAATTGCATTAATTCATCTATTGCCCAAGTATAGTTTTTATCATCAAAATTCCAATCAGGAGGTAAAGAAATCATAAGTTCTGCAAAACTTGAAAAATTTTCATTATTTTGGTTATACATCTTATATTCTCCCATTCCAAGAGTGATAATAGTATAATATGGTTTTTCTTTTGTAGGATTTATTTGAGCCACATCTAAATAATAATTATCATATCCAATTTCATATACCTCCTCAACTTTACCAAAATTTTTCTCTATAAATTTTATAATTTCTATTCTTTCATTTTCAGTATATCTCATAAAAATCTCCTCCTTTGCTTAAGGTAAAAATAATTTTTTATTTAATATTATTATATCATTTTTAAGAGAGTTTAAAATTGAATTTTAAAAAGTTTTTATAAGAAATAAAATAAATAAAAGGTACAAGTAAAATCTCTTAATATTTAGCTGATTTTTTATAATATTTTTATATTTCTATCAGAAGAATTTTATATATCTTTTTTGCATCATCTTTTATCGGGCAAAAAAACATATTGACAATTATCGATGTGTAGAGTATAATCATTTTAGAATAAAGGAGGAAAATTTTATGGATAAGAATGAGATAAATGCTAAAGTTTTTAAAGCTTTTTGTGATTCTAACAGATTAAGAATAATAGAATTTTTAAAAACAGGTGAAGAGTGTGCTTGCAAACTTCTTGAGCAACTAGATATAGAACAATCTACTTTATCACATCACATGAGAATACTTTGTGATTCAGGAATTGTTAAAAATAGAAAATGTGGAAAATGGACTCACTATTCATTAAATAAAGAGAAATTAAGTGAATTAAAAACTTTGATAGAAGAGATGATATAATTTTTTTAAACAATACATCGATAAATGTAAATGTATAGATATATAATAAGGAGGAGAGAAAATATGGGAATATTTGATAAATTATTTGGAAGCAAAGAGAGAGGTTGTGGAGAGAAAGTGGAAAAAAATAGTTGCTCTTGTAATGGAGAATGCAACTCTTCAACAGATGGAGGAATAGAAGTTAGAATTTTAGGTTCAGGGTGTAAAAATTGCCAAACTTTAGAAAAGAATACCCTAGAAGCTATAAATGAATTGAAATTAAAAGTAGAAGTAAAGCATATAACAGATTTTGCAGAAATAGCTACATATGGGATAATGTCTACACCAGGATTATGGATAAATGGTAAAATTGTTTCTTATGGTAAGGTACTATCAAAAGATGAGGTAAAAGCAATTTTAGAAAAAATATAGTATAAAAAGCTCCTTTTGGGGCTTTTATTAAAGACAACACATAGATAAATATCGATATAAAGGAGGGAGATTATGAATTTTTTATTTTCTATATGGGAGTTTACACAGTCTCAAATATTAGGAATGAAGTGGTTAAATTTATTAGTAGGAAATATATTGGAGAAAGTGGGGATAGACAGTACAAGTCAGTTATTTAGTGGAGTACAGTTTTTCTTTTATGATGTGATAAAGATAACTATATTACTTTGTACTTTAATATTTTTTATTAGTTATATTCAAAGCTATTTTCCCCCTGAAAAAAGTAAAAAAATATTAGGAAGATTTCACGGAATAAGTGCAAACATAATAGGAGCATTACTTGGAACAGTTACTCCATTTTGCTCTTGCTCTTCAATTCCTTTGTTTATAGGCTTTACAAGTGCAGGGTTACCTTTAGGAGTAACATTTTCATTTTTAATATCTTCTCCAATGGTAGATTTAGGTTCTCTTTTACTTTTGATGGGAATATTCGGAGCAAAAGTAGCTTTATTATATGTTATCCTTGGATTAGTAATAGCTGTAATAGGTGGTAGTTTAATAGAAAAATTAAAATTAGAAAATGAGATAGAAGATTTTATACTCAATGCTAAAGAAATAGGAAATGTAGATATAGATATTCCTAAACTAACTACTAGAGATAGAGTTTTATATGCTAAAAATCAGATGTTAGAAACTTTTAAAAAAGTTTTTCCCTATATTTTAATAGGTGTTGGAATAGGGGCGTTTATTCACAATTGGATTCCTGAAAAGTGGATAATAGCTATATTAGGAAGCAAAAATACATTTGGTGTTATTCTTGCAACATTACTTGGAACTCCTATATATGCTGATATTTTTGGAACTATTCCAATAGCTGAGGCATTACTTTTTAAAGGAGCTAATTTAGGAAGTATTTTAGCATTTATGATGGCTGTTACAACACTATCTCTACCATCTTTGATAATGTTAAGAAAAGCAGTAAAACCTAAATTATTAAAAGTATTTATTTTAATCTGTGTTGTTGGTATAATAATTGTAGGTTACATATTCAATAGTTTTCAATATTTTATAATATAGAGGAGAGAGAAGATGAAAAAAGTAGCTTTTATATGTGTGCATAACTCTTGTAGAAGTCAGATAGCAGAAGCTTTAGGGAAGCATTATGGAGCTGAGATTTTTGAAAGTTATAGTGCAGGAACAGAGACTAAACCACAAATAAATCAAGATGCAGTAAGACTTATGAAAAAAATATATGGAATAGATATGGAGAAAACTCAAAAATCTAAACTTCTATCAGAAATTCCCAATGTAGATATAGTTATAACTATGGGGTGCAACGTAAATTGTCCTACTCTTCCTTGTGAGCATAGAGAGGATTGGGGGTTAGATGATCCAAGTGGAAAATCTGATGAAGAGTTTATAAAAGTTATAGAGATTATAGACTCAAAAATAAAAGAGTTGGTTAAAAAATTAAGATAAGATTTTTTTTAAGAGCATAGAATAATAACTATGTTCTTTTTTTATAAAACATACTTTAAATAATATAAATTATTCCCATTTTATTTCTTCCTTTGTTTTATTTTATAAGGAATAATTCTCCCAAATATTTTCCCTTTTCCAACAAGTTTTTCTTCCTCATATATTAAAAACTCTATATTATCTACTAAAGAACTATAATCTATTGTATCTGAATAAAGAGGTTGAACATTTCCAAATGCAACTTTATCAAAAAAACATTCAGTTCCATCAAGAAAACAAACTCCTAAATATTCAGATTTTCCTTTTACTACAAAATGAGGACAATATTTTCCACTAATTAAGCTAGGTGGATTTTTTCTTTTTCCACTCCAAAAAATTACTTCTACATAAAGTACAGCTTCATTTTCAAGAGTTCCAATCATATTACTCTTTCCTTTCAATAATACTATTTTCTTCAAAATAAAAATCTATTAAATAAAGTGATACTATAAAATTTATAAAGCATATAAGCCCTGTAAATGTTCCATTTAGAATATTAATCATTAGAAAAATATCTTCTCCTATTAAAATTAATAAAACTTTTGGATTTAAAAATTTTAAAGTTAGATTAAATCCATCTTTTAAAGCTAATGTAAATGGAATATCAACTAAAACTCCTAATACTTGGAAATTTATAATTAACCCTATAAAATTTATCATTACAGCAAGTAAAATATCTAAAACCAAAGGATTAATAATAAGAATATTCATATCAATAGTATAATTTATAAATATGGCAATTCCAAGGAATAACAAGCCTATAATATTAACAGCTAAAGTATTAAAAAATTTCTTAAAATTTATTGGCTTAGTCTGAACTTTTCCATTAATTTTAATCAGCATATTTAAAATTAAAATTTCTACTATTACTACTAATAATAAAGCTATAATTCCACCTGCTATTATTAAAAATATTATATTTTTTCTCATCATACTGACAGCCATAATATATGTAGAAATTATAACTCCTGCTCCAATAGTTAATCCTGCTATGCTTAATGTGTATTTTGCATAAAATCCTAAAGATTTTTCTCTTAATCTATAAGTAACCTCATCTTTTTTATCTGAAATTAGAAAGTTTTTAAAAACCAACATTAAAAAACATATAAAAGTTACTACAAAGAAAAGGAAAAATATATTTAAAAAATCATAACAAACATCAGTATTTAGCCCATAATATATTAAAATAGAGATATACAAGGTAAAAATTATTCCATAAAATATAACTAAAACCCTTGAAGATTTTTCTTTAAAATATCTAAACATATCAACTACTGCTATTTTATATTTTAAATTTTTAACAACAGAATACATAAATCCCACTGCAAAGAAAGATACAATAATATCAGTGAATGTTGTGCTTAAATTAAAGAAAAGTATTTTATTGTTAGTTATAAATTCATCTTGGTTTAAAATCTCTATTCTTTTATAAAGAATACAAGCATTTAAAGAAAAAACTCCCAAATAGATTAAAAAATTTATTAATATATCTTTCCATTTTTTAGTTTTATATTCTTCTATAAAAAGTATTGTTAATATCAATGGAATAAAAACAGTAAAAGTTTCTGCTACAATATCAAATCTATTTACTCCAAATACAACAAGCAGGTTTAATAAAAATATTATAACTATTCTAAATGGCTTTTTATAAAGTTCTGATACACTGATTTTAAATATTTCTAACATAATATCAGCTCCTTTTAAAGCTCTTAATCTAAAAAACTTCCAACAATATCTTCACAATTATTTATAAAATAGCTCCAATCTCCTATTTTAAAGATTTCCTCGTGTTCTGCGTCAAAAATATATATGTTTTTTTCTTTAGGATACCATAAAAAATGAAACCAATAGTTTTCTAAATCTTTTACTAAAGAAAGATATTTTTTTCTTTTCCAAGTCATTTCAACAGTATCTTCCAATTTCCAAAATTCAATATATTTACTATCAATATTCTCTGAAAATTCTATTTTTAAATCTCCCTTATTAAAGAACTCTACCATATCTTTTGGCAGTTTATATTTTTTTATTATACTTTTTCTAGCCTCTTCATTATGAAAATCTACTGGCTCTAAACTTTTAATATAATCTATCATCTCTTGATTTTTATTTAAAACTGCTATTGAATATGGTCTTTCTCCAAATTTGTTTTTAATTGTTATATCAGCTCCCTTTTCAACGAGCCATTTTACTAAATTAATAGAATTTCTCTGAACAGCTACAATCACAGGAGTTGAGTTATCAGTAAAAACCATTTCATATTCGTGATAATTTATATCAGCTCCATAGTCTAAAAACATTTGAGCTAATTTTTGATTTCTGTCATAGACAGCCTTTCTTAAACAATTATTTCCATATTTTTTAACAGTTACTCCATATTTTTCAAAAACAGCTATATTTTTAAAATTTTTTCCATAATAAATATCAGAGTAAATTCTTTCATATTGTTTTTTAGTGAGATTTTCCAATGCTCCGTGTTTTATAAATAATTCACAGATTTCAGAAGAACAAAAACGCCCTGCATTTGAAATATGTGTTACCCAATCATCTTTTTTGGCTTTTACATCAGCTCCTTTTTCCACAAGCCACTTTATTACTTTTTCATTATTACATTGTAAAGCTATTTCTAAAGGAGATACTGTTGCAAATTCCTCTATAAATATTTCTTTATCTATATCCCAGCCGTTTTTTAATTCTTTTTCTAAATTTTCCACATCACTGTTTAAGATATATTCTACAACTTGAGGTACTTTTTCAAAGTCTCCAAGATAACCAATTTTGTACATAAAACACCTCCAAAAATTTTTTATTTTACTACCCCTTATATCACAATATTCTACATTTTCTTTTAAAATCCTTTTGAAAATAAAAAAATAGTTAAGGAATTTATTTTCTAAAAACTCCCTAACTATCTAAAATTTTTAAAATTTTTGACTTTTATATTCTGTTTTTAATAAATTTCCCTCTTCGTTATAATATTTCCAAAGTCCTATTTCATCTCCTTGAAAAACTTCTCCTTCTACTTCTAATTTTCCATTTGGATAATATCCTCTATATTTTCCTTTTTTATTTTTTAAATTTTGCTCAAATTTTAATTTTCCATTTTCATAGAAAACTTTTATATTTTTCATATCTCCGTTTTTAAAAGTTCCTATTTGGAAGAGAGAGCCATTTTCAAAAAATTCTTTAAACTCTCCATTAAGCTTTCCATTTTTAAAATTTTCAATAGATTTTACTTGCCCATTTTTATATTTTTTTATAACCTGTCCAGTAAAGTTCTCATCTATTTGATAACCAAAAGAATAAAAACTCACAAAACAGAATATAATTGATAAAATTAACTTTTTCATAAATTTTACCTCTTAATCAACATCATAGTATAAAAAATGTTTTCCACAATGAAGACATTTGAATAAATATCCTTGAACATGTCCTCCATCAACCATATTTTTTATTATTTCTATCTGTTCGTCGCTCCATTCTGCATTAAATTCAGGACTTCCATTTTCAATAACTTCTTCTAAAACTCCCATTTCTTTCAGTTCTTTAGCTCCTACATAACCAAGAAAAGCACAAAAATCATCACAATGAGCTACCCAAATTTCTTGTTGCCAACCACAATAGCTTGGAGTTCTGTGAGTTAATTCATCTATTTTTTCTTCATCACTAACTTCTCCAAAATAAATATCTATAAAATCTCCGTCAAATTTTTTACTCGCCTCTCCATTTGCTATACATTCAGGACATAAATATTCAACATCTTCAACTGAATAAAAAGGTCCAGAATAATATATATCAGTTTCTTTTCCACAACAATCACAAATTACAGTTTTATCCGTTTCAAAAGTTCCTGTTTTTAAAGGGTCTGGGTGATATTTAAAAAATGGTAATTCTTTTTTCATAATTTTCCTCCTAATAATTTTTCATTATTTACTATTTTCTAAATCTCGTTGATTTTTAAAGGTTACATAAATTTCATTTCCTAAATAATGTCTAAAATTATATTCCAAATAATCAAATATAGAATTATATTTTTCCATAGAATCATTTCTATAATAAAGAGTGTGATAAAAATTTCCTATATCATCTATCCATAGAGTTCCACCAATATGCCAACCTGTTTCTACTATCGGAATTACTTTATCTCTCACTTCCTTTGGAATTTGATTTATTTCATATTCATAATCTTTTTCATCAAAAGGTAAGTCATAAGGAATAGAAAAACTAAAATCATTTCCACCTATTCGTACCTCTCCATTTTTTCCTATATATTTGAAAAACCAATTTTCTTCTATTCCATAGAACTCTTGCAAAAACTTTTTGGTACATTCATTTAAAGAATAATTATTTTCTTTATAATATTTTTCTATTTTTTCTATATCTACTTTTCTTCCCTCGTGCCAACCAGCATATTTTAATACTTGATGAGCTAAAGATTTTTCACTATTAAGTTTATAAACTTTTCCCATAAAACCATCTCCTATTACTCAGTAGCACAAAGTTCATTCATTTTTGGAATCAGTAATTTATCTGTCCACTGACAAATAATCTCAAAGGTGTTATCAATTTTTTCTTCATTTCCTATATCAAGATACACTTCATTGTTTCTTAAACTGTAAAATAGCGGTTGTGTATTGTTGTCTAGTTTGGCGTAACCATAAGGGTCATATGGACGGGTGTTTATTATATAGCAAACATCTATGCTTATGCTATCCTTTGTGTTCCCACCGAATGAGGAAAATGCAATCATATATGCGAAATTTTTACTATGCCTTGTAAGTGTTTTATCGGATTTTTTATATTTAAAGCCTAAATGTCCATACTTTCCTTGTAACTTGTTTCCAAGCATTTGCATTGCTTCGTTAAAGTTCATTGTACTTCCTCCATTTTTTTATCATAAAAATGAATATATCTTTTCAAGTATTCATTTATATTCAGCTTTTAATTTTGTTCTTTTCTGATAAATAAGAAAAATCAATATTAAAAACTCTGTAACAGTTATCATAGTTTACTTTATTTTCTCCATGCCACCAGTTGAGTGGATAGGATAGGCTTTGTTTTAAATTACCAGTATCTCTCATCAATGGTGTGGTAAAGGAATGTATATATCCTTTATGCTCTGGTGTTTCCAAAATTCCACAAATAGCAAGTGTTTCAAGGATTCCAATAATCTCACTTTTATTACAGGGTAATAGTTTACTTTCCTGAATTTTTTTACATAACATAATGCCAGTGGATTGGTCGCTCATTGTAGATGATATTGATATTATTTTTTCCAAAATATCCTTATCAATATTTGTAGGGATTTTTTTATCCATATGAGTAAATTCATTGAGATAAAAAATAGGTTTTCCAATCTCACCCCAAATTCCGCCACCTTTATACTTAACCCAATTATAAAATGTTCTATTCAGTTGAGATGGAACTTTGTCTGTTCTACCTCTATCAAACTTCAACCAGCTTACAGCATATACATATGACGCTAAAATATATCTATACTCCATATCACGAGTAGATAAACTATATAAAAAAGCATTAGCAACATCATTAAGAGAAATATACTTAAGACTTTGTGTTAAAATAGATATAGCTTCTTCAGATGAAATAGGCAAATTCTCTAAAATAGCTCCCTGTTCCTTTGCATATGCAATTTCTTCATATGATAATAGATTTCTTTTTGTATCATTCATATAGTTCATTAGAATTTTTTTGCTTTTTTTATCCATTAAATATTTTTCCCTCACTTTAGTTTTTTATTTCTCTTATATATTTACTATTTTTTTCTCTATTATTCGTATATAATAACCAGTATATTCTGAAATTTGATAAGCTAAACATCTCCTAACTTCCATATTCAGCTTTTAATTTTTCAATTAAAGAGCCTAGATGATTGTACCATTCTTCATAACTTGGATTTTGTCCATTATCATACCATAAATCTACTAATTCTCTTTCTCCATCTTCATCAGGAACTTTATTATAAATATTAGTTAAATAGTCTATAAGATATTTTAAAGATTTTTTATCACTAGAAAATTTTTCTAATTTAGAAAAAGTAGTTTCTTTTTCATCTTCATCATCATAATCTAATTTTCCATTTTCTTTAAAATCAAAATAAAGTTCTGATATAGCTATTGCTGTATTATCATAAAGAAATTCTATCTCTTCAAAAGTTTCTCCTAACATTCCTTCTTCAATCATCAAATTTATTATTTCTTTTAAAGTAATCACTTTCTTATTTTTAAATCCTTCAAGATATTCTCTTAAAACATCAACAACATCTAATCCCTCATCACTTTCTAATGCTTTTATACCCCAAGCTCCCATAATTTACCTCCTTATCCTGCTAATCCATTAACTAAAAAATTTCCATTTTCCTCAATATAACATTCTATACAATGTCCTGCAAAATAATCAGGCTCAAAAGTAATATAAACTGACATATCCTCTGTTTCTCCATCTGAATAAATATCTGTTGCAATCTCTCCAAAATTCATACTTTTTTCAAAATCTTCTTCAGTTATTGGAGTATAGACTTTATTGTCATCTATAAGATAACAATTTTCTTCTTCCTCAACTTCTTCTGCTCCTTGTACCCATTCAGTTGCAAGATTTATATAATCTTTTTCTTTTAAAAGTTCCATAAGTTGTGATCTGTTTTTTTCAGCTTTTTCAAGTATATTATTTATTTTTTCTAAAGATTTATTTAAAATATCTTTTAATTCAACTTCAGAAACCTCGTCTTCTGTATCATAGTTTAAAAGCAGTTCTGAGTTTTGCCCTAAAAAATCAATATTGGCAGTAAAATAATATCCCCAATCATTTTTCTCTATTCCAAAATCATCTATTAAGATTTTTTTCATAGTCCACCTCTAATCAAAGAAATTTTTTATCTCTTTTCTTTTATCCAAAATTTCAAAAAGTTCGTCCATATCTAAATCAAACATCTTGCTTTCATCATCTATCTTAGAAAAATAATAATTTACTTTTTCCTCTCCAAATTCTTTTTCTAATTCTTCCCACTCACTTTTAAGCAGAGGGACAAAAGCTAAAGTATCATTTCCTAAACTTTCCATAAATAATCTTATCTCATATTCAGGTTGGATAATTTTATTTAAAGTTTTAATAGTTGTATCTCTATCAGAACCCTCTTTATTTGGATAAGATATTTTATATTCTTTTCCTTTCCATTCTATAAATATATCAAATCCCATTTCATTGTCAGCATCTTTACTTTTTCCTGAAAGTTCTCCTGATTGGATTACTCCCTCTATATAATTTATTATATCTTCATCATACTCTCTCCAATCTATCCAAACAAGTTTTTGGCTGTTTTCCCAAAAATTATCAAAACTTTCTTTATCTTCATTTTTTAAAAATTCTCTCATATATTCCATAAGCCACCTCAAAATTTTTCTAAATCATTATATAGTTGTTTATTAATTTCAGATTCTCCATAACCACAAATTTTAGCTATTAGCTCCATTCTTTTTAAAGATAACAATGCTTTTTCTTTCAAATCTTCACTGATTTTTCCAGTTATTTTTATCTGTACAAAAGCTGTGGCTATTATTACTTCATCACTTTCATTAATTATAGCCTCTCTGCTTAAACCTTTATCTTTTATTTTTAAATCCTCTGCAAATATTTTTTCATCAATTATAGGCACAGGCTCAAAATATTCTATTCCCCATTCTTTTTCTATTAAATATTTAGGGAAGTCTGAAAAACTAAAATTTTTATTTTTTCTTATTTTCTCCTCTATTATATGAAGAACATCATTTCCTGTATCACTTCCAAAAGGAGTTTCCTCATCTCCACAATTACAATAAAGTTGTTCATCAGTAAAATGTTTTCTAAAATTAGGGTGTGAAGTAAGAAAATCTATATCATATTCCATATCATCAAAGTAATAACGATTTTCAAAATCAAAATTATTTATCTCTTTATATCCTTTTTTTATTTTAGACTTAATAAGTTTTTCAGCTTGTTTCTCACATTCCTCTATACTATCCCACTCTTTAATCTCATATTTTCCAATGCTATCTATTTTTCCATAATTTACTACAAATTTTTCTTCCAAACTTTCTATCCACCAAAATTTATGAGATTTCTCATCAATAAATTCAAAAGCTCTCTTCATAATTTTCCTCCCTTATTTAATAGCATTGAAGAATTAACCAAACATTATCAAAATTTTTATTTTTTAAATCTTCCTTTCTAATATTAAAATATATTTTTCCACTGTCTCCAAAATACAATCCATAATCTCCGATTTCCAATTTACTCATTTGCATAAGCAAAATCCAATCTTTTGCATTTTCTTTTATAGATTTTTTAACTTCATCACTGCCATATTTTATAGGAGCAGAGCCGTAATAAATATTTTTTCTAGCCACTCCCTCACACTCTTCCCAATATTCTCCTTGAATAAGTTCAGGGTGTCCTAAAAGTTTTGTAGTATCAGCTTTGTATCCCAATTCTTCTAACTCTTTTTCAAATTCTTTTTCTTTTCTCTCCATTTCTTCATCACTGTCATCAGGGTCATAATAATCTAGGAAATCAATAGGATAATCATTCATACTTTCAAAATCTATTTTAGATTCAGGAATTATACAATCTTTGTCCATAGCTTCAGGAAAATCAGTAGAAAATAAATCTTCTATCTCTCCATCATAATAGAAAACTTTTGCACTTCCTCTGTCTTGCGGAGAAAACCCCCAAGTCATAGTAAATAATTCATAGAAAAAATATAGCATTCCTTTTTCAGGCAAAAGGCTTTCTTTATCATATTTATGAACTTCTTCACAATTAATCTGCATTAAAAATGAAAGTGGTCTGTTTTCAACTATTTTTTTATAATCTTCTCCATTATAATAAAACCATTGAAAATCTTTTGGTAAATCAGGTTTTCCCCCAATTTTTGAAGTTCCTTTTGGTAATTTTTCCTTATTTTCATCTTCAGAATAATTTATTAAAATTGCATTTTTCTTTGAAGTTTCAAGCATATTTTTATCTAACATATTAAAACTCCTTTCTAATCCCACCAAAAATACCATACACTAGAATTAACTAAACTTCCTGCTAGTTGTCCAAGAGTTTCATAACTTTGGTCTACATCAGGGCAATATCCATACATCTCTATTGCTACTTTCATAGCTGTTTCTTTATCAATGATAATTTTTTCAACTTTATATTCCAAAACATCATGAGTTATTGTAATAGGTACAGCTCCAAATTTTTCATACCAATATCTTGATACTGCCATAAGTTCTGATGTGCTAGGACACTCATTCCAATTTCCCATAGGAAACCAAGCAAATATCTCCCAAGGATTTTTTACAGGAACTTTTACTATAAACAGTTCTTCAGGCTTATCTGTTCTATAATTTAAAAATCCTATTGGAGAATTAAGTTTTTCCTCTTCATTTTCTTCAAACTCTCCAATTATCTCTTCACTAAAAGAGATCTCGTCATCTTCTGCCTCAGCTTTTCTTCTATCTATTAAATCTTTTAAAATATTTTTTCCACCCTCTGAAAAAATAGATGAAATATATCTTTTTCTATAATCTCTTACATCTTCTATATTAAATTCTTCATTATCTGATATATTAAAAGATAAACTTTCTAAAAGAGTTTCATCAACAGTTACAATCACAGGAAAATATCCTTTCTCTTTTCCCTCTTTGCTATATTTCTCAAATTTTTCCATAATTTCTTCATATGTATTATTAGGAAAATACTCATATTCACAATCAAAAAATTCTACAAAATCCTTTGCTAAATCACTCATCATTGCCATAATATCACACCCTTTTATTATGAATTGTATTCTTCAGCTATATCATTTGAATAAAAATTTTCCTCTACATTTCCTAAAAACTCAAGTTCTCACCATTCATTAGAGATTTTTTTCATAGCTCCTCCATATTTACAAGAGGGTATTCCAAAGAAACAATTATATTTTTTATCAAATTTGTCTTTTCCTAAAAATTTTTTCACAGGCTCTATTAAATCTTTCCATTCCTTAAATAAGATTTCTAGTTCATCAGTTAGCTCTTCACTATTTCCACATATTTGAAAATCTTCATCAAATGTTACTCCAAAATCATATTCAAATCTATTAAAGTATTCCTCAAATATCTCTTGAAAATCTTTTCTCCACTTTTTATCTACCGAAAAGATTTTTTCTAACTCTTTATTAAAATCTTTTTCTAAAAAATTATATTCAGGATTGTACTCTTCCTCCTCTTCATCCTCCTCAAAAATACAGTAAAATGATTGAATATATCTATAAAAATCTTCTACATCTTTAAAATTTCCTACCCAAAAACCTAAATAACCAGCTTTTCTTTCACATAATTTATCTAACATTTGGAACCTCCTTAATAACTTAGTTTTTAATCATATTACTCTTTTAAATTTGACTTATAAAGAAAAAAAGATTATAATATTTATATAAATACCCTTTGGGTACTTATAAGATTGAGTTATTTAAGTTCAAATAGAAGCTCTCAAGTTTTTTTGGGAGCTTTTATTCTGCCCTTCGGGGTTCTTTCTATTCATCATCAGAATACTCTCTTTCAATATCTATAAAATGAATATAGAATCCACAAAGCTCTCCTTTTTCACCATATCCAAAATAACAAGGATAATATCCATCTCCCCAACCTGATGCAAAAACAGGAATATTTAAGTCACTGTCAGGGATTATAAAATTAGCCCAATCTCCACAATCTCTTTGATATTTAGGAGATTTTTTAAAACTTTCTTCTAACAATTCTTCAAAAATATCATCATAAGGATTGTCTGCCCCTTCCTCCTCTTCAAGTTTTTTCCAATATTTTACATACTCATCTTGAGTTTTTTTATCTGCTACGCACCCCATTCCTGCATCTACACCAAAACCATAATATTCATCTTCCTTAGCCTCGTCCATTTCCTCTTCATTTCCTGTTACAGCTAATTCATAAACCACTGGCTTATTTTTACTAAATTCAACCTTTACACAAGCATATCTATCTCCATAATCTTCACTTAATACCACAGCTATTTTTACAGGAAATTTTCCAACAGGAGTTTTTTGAATATATGTTTTAGCTTCTCCAAGTTCAACCAATGGGTCACAAGTTAAAATCTCTCCAGTAGGTAAATTAACTTCTCCAATATCTAAAGTATCAACTTCCATTATTCCTATCTTCTTTTCATTAAAATAACTTTCTAAATCTATTTTACATCTAAATTTTTCTTTGTTTCTCTCATACATTTCTTGCCACATAGTTTTGTCCTCCTGTGAGTAATTTAAAAAATCTATTTTCATACCGATTTTATTTCCTAATTCCCTTAATTTTTCTAAATTTGCCTTATTTACAGGGAAAATAGAGTAACTATCAGAGCTGGTATCAATATTTCCAATTAAAATATTTTTTTTACTAAATACTTTGTTAAACTCTTCACTCCAAATCTCTATATCATCATCTTCATCAAGGGTTAAATCTTCAATATTGCAGAAATTATCATCTATACCAACTTTTTTCATCACATCAGAAATCATTCGAAAATCTTCTAGCTCACATTTCCAATCTAAATAGCAAATATATCCATTTTCACTTAAAAGTAAAATCATTGCCACAATTTTTAATTCTATTTTTTTTAATTTAATTTTTCTTTTATCAGAAAGGGCATTTATCTCATCATCAAAATATCTGAAATTTATATCATTTCTTAAATAGCTATTAAAATCCTCTAAAATTAATTCTAATTTCTTTAGAATTTCTCTATCATTAACAGAGAGAATACCCGCTATTTTTAATAAAATTTCATCAGCATAAGAAGTTTCATCTTTTTTTACACTTGGTTTTATTAACAGGTATTTTTCAAATTTATTATCTTTCACTTGAAAAATATAGATTTTATCTCCCTCATAATCATAAATTGAATAAGTAGGAAACTTCAAATTTCTTTCTTTTATTTCAAATGGATTTTTTAACAGTTCATCTTTTGATATTTTTTTATCTAATAAAAGAAAATCTATCTCTTCACTATCAAAAGTTAAAAAATAAAATCCACTGCTTTGTAAATTATCTAAAACTTGTAGTATTATAAAAGTATCAATATCATCTGTTACTTTTTCCCAAGAGTATAAATCATCATTGGTTGTCATATATACAGGGGGATTTTCCAAAGCTAAATCCTCTTTTTTTATACCTGCATTCCATACCCCTTGATTTTCTGTCCAAAATATTAAGAAATTATCTGTTTGTTTCAAAGCTTTTTCTATCTCATCATTGGAAATTCCATCATCTTCTAAAGTTTCTCTCTTCCAAGTGTGAGAAAATCCAATCTCATCTAAATTTAAAATACTGCTAAAACAACTATTTATATCTAAATCTCCACATTCGTGATAATATCTTCTTAAAACTTTAGGGAAATTGGCTTTTAATCTGATTTCAGTTCTATTTATCTCTTCCCAACTTATTTTATAATTATTGTTTGAAGAGTTATTTCCAAAGACTTTTGTAAAAATAGTATTATTAAAAAAGTTTCCTGTATCTGTGGTAGTTACTCTATTAATCTTTTTTCTATATAATAATTTAACTATATGCTCTGCTGATAAATTATATCTTTCCATATAACCACCTTATCTTTATTTGCTTTTTTTTATAAAGTATGATATTATTAAATTAAGAGAAAATGCAGTTGTAATTGTCCAGAAAAGAGAATAGTCTTATGCTATTCTCTTTTTATTTTTTTGTTCTCATGATATAATACTTTTGGGAAACCTCCCGAGAAAGGAGGCGAGAATAATTACAACTGCAGTAATACTGATCATTTTTATGTTGGTAGGGTTAATTGGGTTTATTTTTTGGCTTTTCCACATAGATCAGTAAAAAATTCTCGGGACAAGGATTGGACACCCTTGTCCTTTCTCTAAAAATTACCAATCTCTTTCTCTAATAGCTTCCTCTATATCAATATCTATTCCAAAATAATCAAGTATCTCTTCAATAGTTACCCCAATACTATCTCTTGCCACTGTTTCAATCTCACTTTCATTTTCATCAAACTCATCTTGCAGATCATTAATTTTTTCTGTCATCTCATCAAGCTTCTCTTGAACTTCTTCTAAATCTTTATACTCTTCTTTTTCTAAAAACTCAACTACTTCTACTATACAATCTTTTACTTTATCTACTAAAAATCTTGGATAATAATCATCATTATACATATCTTCCAAATAAACAAAATCAGGGTTTAATTTTTTCATAACTTACCTCCTACTCTTCATCTAGTGCTTCACAAAGTTTATCAAAAATAGGAACAATCTCATCAGGTATTCCCTCTCCCCAGTTTGGACTTTCTAAAACTTCTCCCTCTAAAGCCATATACATCTCTTTAGGTATCTCAGCTTTCATCTCAGTTTCGTCAACTTCCTTTGTCCAATCATAGCCAGAATATACATCATTTTTAGGATTAAAAGCATATTTTTGATTTTTATAAAATCCTGAAATATAATTTTTCTCAAGAGTTTCCACAATATCAAAATCTTCTAAAACCCAATCACCCTCTTCTTCACACTCTTCTCTATCTTTATATTTTTTAAAAAATTGAGGGTTCATATACCAATATAAAAATAAAGCTGTCCCTTTGTCAGTATCTGGTTGTTCTGCTATCCATTTAATAACTTCTTTAGAATTATCAAAGTTCCAATCTATTGCTAAAAGTTGTCTCTCTTTTGGAGAGTTTTTCTTTAAGTAATCTATAATCAACTGACTTTCTAACTCATCAAACTCATCTTCATCAATTTCCACATTTTCCCAATCAAAATCTTCTCTTAAAATATCTTCAATTTTTAACATAAATATACCTCCTAATTTTTTTACTAATAAAAAATATCTCCTTCTCCACTTACATCAAAAAATCCAACTTCATATTTTTTACAAAGTTCTTTCATTAAATTATAAGCCTCATCAGATTTATCCCAAGAAAAAGCAATATATATTACATCATAACCTATACAATAATCTGTTAAATAATCTTCTAGTTCAGGATTATTTTCTATCTCCTCATCACTTGGACACTCCTCTTCATTCATAGGGGGAAAAGTTTTTATCATCTCTTTATAGAAATTTTGAAGTTTCTCTGATGAAACATTTATATCATCATAATCATGGTCTTCTTCCCATTCTGATTGTTTATCATACCATTTAAAAAATTCTTCTTTATCTTTTGGTGCTTTAAAAATTTCAAATGCCATTAAATCATAACTCATAATCTTCCTCCTATAATATTTTTAATAGAGAATTTATAAAATTTGCTATTTGATTATCCTCATAGTTGACTTTTTTAGATAAAATTTCTTCTAAAGTTTTCTTCCCATTTTTTACAACTAAATCTGTATAATAATAGACACTATTATATCTTATATCAGTCATCTCTTCTTCAAAGAAAACTTCTATATATTCTTCTTCATCTTCAAAGTCTTCTAAATTTAAGTTTATTTTAAAAATATCTTTCATCTCTTCATAAACCTCTAATTTATCAAAGGAGTTTTCTTCTAAAGCTTCATCTTGTGTAAATTTTAAAGTTTCTACTATTAGTTTATAAATTTCTAAAATATAGCAATATTCCTCTTTTTTATCTCCATAATCTTTTTCTAACTGTCTTATTAAAAAAATCATTGTAAAAGGAGTTATAGTCCAAAGAGTCGATTGATGTTCTATTTCATTTTCTATATTTTTTAAAACTTTTAAATCAAGAAGATTATTATTTTTTATATCTTCTCCAATCTTTATGCCACAACTATATGAACCAAAAAGTTTTGACCAATTTATTTCTTCAACTTTAACATTTCTTATATACTCAAGGTTTTTATCAATATTTTTCATATTTATTCTCCTAACTTTATTGGATTGTACCACTCTTCTTCATTATTATATGTGAGTTCAAAATTAGAATTTGCTTTTAATTCCTTTATAATATAATTATAATTTTCTTTTAATATTTCTTTTAAAAGAGCGTATCCCTCTTGATTTTCTTCATCTTGAAAATCATTGAAAGAGAAAGAATTATGAGTTATTTCTGTATAAAAAACAAGTTCAAAATCTGCTGGATTTGTTATTCTTTTTTCAGCTGTTGGTTTATAAAATTCTGCTCTTTTCAAATCATTTTTTTCTAAATAATATTTATATTTTTCTTCTTCTTTTTGAAGATAATTTTTAGAAAAGTTATCACTATCAAAATGAATAGCACTTATTCCTGAAGAAAAATCACTTGTAACACTCATTGTTAAAACTTCATAATTAGGATATTCTATTTTTAATTTTTCTATTGATAATTTTATTAAATTTATAATTTCTTTTTTATAAAGATTTGAATTAAATTTATTTTTCATAGACTTTCCTCACTAACAACAATCCCAATTATATATTGCTCTATCAAAATTAAGCTCTTTTAAATCTTTTTCCCTTATAAAGAAATTAGCAATTCCACAATCTCCCCACATAATCTCATTTTTCTCTGTTCCAACACTATCTATTTGTAGAAGTAGTATCTCATAATCTCCAACTTCTCTAATGTCAGATTGAGTGAAATCAGGGAATCCCCCTATCTTATGTCCTGCTCCAAATAATCTTTCTCCAATTTCTTTATCCTCTTCTAAAATATCCCATATTTCCCAATAATTTAATTGATTTTCTTTATCATATATTTTTAATATATCACTATATTTCTTTTTATTTTCATCATAAAATTTTTTCATCTCTCTATCTACTATCTCTCTAAAATCATCATTACTATCTGAAAAATATCCATCTGTTAATTTAAAACTTAAAGAAAACTCTTCCTCTATTGGAAAATAACTATCTTCATCTTTATATGGTTTATATTTTTCTAAAACCTCTTCCTCTGTTACACTTTTATCAATCTCTTTGTAGTAAATAATTTTATACCCATCTCCTAAATGTGTATCATAATCAAGTCCAAGAATATCATCATTTAATATCCAAAATTGTAAGATTCCCTCTTTCATTGGATAAATATTATTCTCTGGTAACTCATCTATATTTATTTGAGCAAGTAAGGTAAGTTGTCTATTTGCTTTATCTTTAGGAGCTTCTTTATCCTTAGGTAAGTATGGAACTCCACCAAATTTACTTTGGAATAGATTTGGTTTCTCATCTGATAAACTAATTTCAATCATAGGCTTTTTATTTTTTTCTAAAATATCTAAAACAATTTTTTTGATTTCATTGTTGAATCTTACATTTTCTTCACTTAATTTTTTCTTTGCCATACTTTAATCCTCCTTTAAAACCTCAATATTTCTAGTAATGTACATCATTACATAAAGAACTAACATCAATAAAAGTGTTCCTGTTATAAGTGCATATTGCTCCATCTTCAAAATAGAATACAATACAGCATAAATTCCAGATAAAAATACTAACATTCCAACTCCATATCTGCTGTTTTTAGTTACAGCTTTTATATACAATGAGTTTGGAATTACCACCATCAAAGTGGCTATGATATAAGCTAAGCCAAAGCTAAAATATTCTGACATTGAGAGTAGAACTAAATAAAACATTGTAAGGGAGAATCCCACCACTCCATATTGAACATAGTGGGTAAATCTTTTACTTGTCACCTCAAAAATATATACTACAAAAAGGCTCAAAAGTATAAATAACATACTATATTTTACAGCTCTCATAACTTGCCTGTAATGAGTTACCCCCTCATATAAATCTACTCCGATTTTCCCCTCTGTAATATCATAGAACCCATCTACAAAACTTTGCTTATAATTCCTTACAAAGGAAGAAACTTCCCATTCTGCTTTAAATCCATTTTCATCAATTACCTTTGCACTTGGTAAAATTCCATAAAATTTTGGAGCTTTCCAAGATGAGCTTACTTCAAAATGGTTATTTTTTCCAAATGGAAGAATATTTATTCCCTCATTACCTCTTAAACTTAATTTTACAGAGAAATTTATTTTTTCTTTCTGATTAAGATTTTGTCTTATAGTCCCTGAAATTCCAGTATTTATTCCCTGTTGTGTAACTCCTGTTCCTGATTCAAGCTCTATATTTTCCCCTTCAACTATAAACTCTTCAACTTTCATAATAGATTTTGTATCAGTTATCCCAAGCCCAACACCAATATTATATGGAAAAATATTGGCAGGAACAACTTTTCTTATACTTGGAAAACTTCCCTCTAAAATAATATCTCCATTATATACAGTTGTTTTGTAAATTCCCCTTTCTCTAACTTCATCTTTTAAATAAACTTTTACTTTTAAATCATCAGGAAGAATTACCAAATTTTTTGTAATCTTTCTCTTTGCCTCTTTTCCTGAATTATCATAATATATTTCACTATCATCAAAGGGAATTGTAAGAAAAACTCCTGCAATAGTTTGTTTTCTTCCCCACTCATTTCCAATCTCCTCTACCATATTATTGTATGAGTAACCTCTATCATCAACTATTGTATGAATAAAAAATATAGGTATTTGTAATAAAATAGCCAGAACAAAGAGAAAACCTATTTTTCTAACAAGAGAATTGTTCTTTTTTAAATTAATCATATTGCACCTCCACTTTAAAAATTTTTAAAGTAATTGTAAAGACAGATAAGCCCTAAACCAATTACTACTGATATAAAGATAATAACTGTAAATTTCAGATTATATTTAAGTTGCTTTAAAATAAAAACTGTACAACCAACTATCATATAAATAACTATTGCTCCACACACAAGAGCTACTATATCAAAGTTTTTCATATTATCACTGTTTCCTTAAAAATTAAGTTTGTTGATGAAACATAGTAATTATTTTGCAGTCAGGACAAATTTCTATATACAAAGTTCCCTCTGCACTATCCATTATAGTATCCCAATGAATTTGAGCAAGATACTTCATCTTCTTTCCACACTCTGGACACTCTCTATACTCCCAATCTTGCACCCAATTACCAAATCCACCGATTGTATTTACGTCATCTGTAAATGCTCCATAGAACAATGGTTTCTCTTTCTCAGAAACAACAAAATTATTATTTACCATTTCATCTATTATCTCATCTCTAAAATAATTTTCCTCTTCTCCCTCATATTCTAAGATCTCATTTGTTCCATCAAGACTAAATCTATTTGAAATTCCTTCACTTAAAGTTACACAGTTAGGACAACAACTTGCAGTGATAATTCCATCTAAACCTAAAAATGAAAATCTTTCATCTCTTCCATCTATCACTAGAATATCTATTATCTCTCCACCACAGTGTGGACATTTTTCCTCTCTTTTTCTAGCAATAAAACTTCCTTTCTCATCTTTTTTCTCTCCCTTTTCAAAAGAGAAACATTTATCATAATTAAGTTTTATATAGTTATTATCATTGTCAAAAGTCCAACCACCCTCTTCAGCATAAATATCTGAATCTACATAAAGTTTTTTTCTCCAAGGTCTAGGATTTATTTTAAGTTCATATAAAGTGTCTTGTGATTTTTTATCTCCTATCATAGCAAGACATAGTAAAAGGCAACTTCCTTCATCAGAAGATTTTGTATTTAAAATTTTTTCTATTAATCTATCTCTTACTTCGGAACTCGCTTTATAATATAACTCACTTGGATAAAAAATCTTTCTTTCACAGGCTATTTTAGAAAATTCTTCTACATATATTCCCTTTGTCATCAAATCTTGAAAAATTTCATATTCGTCAGTTTCATAAAAATTATCTTCTGTTGAAGTTTTTAATCTTTCTATCACTTGATTTATTTTTTCTTCAATCTCTTTATCACTCCAATTGTCAACTTCATCTCTATGTTTCTTAGCTCTACATCTCCAACATAAACCTTCAAATCCTAAAGGTGTTCCACATTCTGGGCATTTATATTTTAAATTCATATTGACCTCCTTAATTTTTCAACCATAAAGATAAAGAAAAAATCATTATAATAGCTCCAAACACTCCTGTAAAAAATCTAAACTCCCTCTCACCAAAAATTTCATACACAGTTTTCATAAATCTTTTTGAACCTGTTGGGTCACAAATCCATTTCCAATTAAAAATAGCTCCAAAGAAAAATAAACCTCCTCCTATCACTCCAACAAGATATGGGTATCTTCTTAAATAGGGGTCTGCATTTTCCATAAACTTTATATATAGATCACTGATTGGATTGTTCATAACTACCCTCCTTTTCCTGAAATTTTTGTATAAAAAAATGCTCATGACAAAATAGTTCTTTGATCTATCAAAAAACAATTAATGTCATAAGCATCACCTCTCTATTGTAGAGTTTAAAATATTTATTTAATATAAGTATAATATAAAAAAATGTTTTTAACAATATTTTATTTGATATAATTTTTTGATAAAAAGCTATAATTTTATCTGACTATATCTTATAATGTATATAACAACCTAAAAATAAAGGAGAGACAAAATGAATCCAAGAGAACTATTACAAGCATTAACCATAGCAGAGAGATTAAAAGATACAACAAGACATTGTTACACATCAAAGGGGAGACATGAAAGTGTTGCTGAACATAGTTGGCAAATGACTTTAATGGCATTTTTTATGAAAAATGAGTTTCCTGAGGCAGATATTAACAAAGTAATTCAAATGTGCATTATACATGATTTAGGTGAGTGTTTCACTGGAGATATACCAACTTTTTTAAAGACAAAAGAGCACGAGGTTTCAGAGGAAAATCTTCTCAATGATTGGGTTGAATCTCTACCTAAAACTACTAGAGATGAGATGCTAAGTTTGTACAAGGAGATGAAAGAAAGAAAAACCTTAGAAGCTAAAATCTATAAGGCGATTGATAGTTTAGAAGCTGTAATACAACATAATTTTTCAGATATTTCAACATGGTCTGAAAATGAATTTGATCTAAACCTAACTTATGCAAATGATAGAGTAACTTTTTCAGAGTATATGTGTGCATTAAGAGAGGAGATTAGAAAGGATACTATTGAAAAGATTTCAAAGGGAGAAGAGGAGCTAAAAAATAAAGACAAGGAGAGCATATGATAAAAAAAGTTTGGGGTATGTATTTCAAGTTATAAAAATAAATTTGCTTTTTTGAAATATTAGTGTTATAATTTTCAAAAAAATACAGATCGCTTAATTTATTTTAAAAATAAAGCGGGGGACCCACCTTTTGGGGCGTATTTCTCCTTTGAGAATAGGACAACTCTTTCAGTCCGAGCCCGTCAGCTAACCTCGTCAGCGTTGATTGAGAAGCCATGTTTTTATATTTTTTGTAATTTTTGATTAATAGACATCATGACTTTTCATGGTGTTTTTTTTATACCAAAAAATAGGGAAAATAAAAGGAGGCAAGTTTATGAATTTTTTAAATTATTTAATAGCAAATAGTGAGCAGATATTGACACTTCTTATTGAACATGTAAACTTAACAATTCTTTCAGTAAGTTTAGCAATATTAATAGGGGTGCCTTTAGGAATATTGATCAGCCATTTTTCAAAAGTAAATAAACCTATAATGATATTGGCAAATGTTATTCAAGCTGTGCCAAGTATGGCACTTTTAGGGTTTTTGATACCATTTTTAGGAATAGGTGTAGTTCCATCTGTGTTTATGGTAGTTCTATACTCTCTACTTCCAATAATAAAAAATACATTTACAAGTATTTCAGGAATAAATCCTCAAGTTATAGAGGCAGCAGAGGGAATAGGGATGACAAAATTCCAAATTCTATTTAAAGTGCAGATACCAATGGCACTTCCTGTAATAATGGCAGGAGTGAGAATATCAGCAGTTACAGCAGTTGGACTTATGACAATGGCAGCATTTATCGGTGCTGGTGGGCTAGGGTATCTTGTTTTTTCTGGGATAAGAACAGCAAATAATTTTCAAATACTAGCAGGGGCGATTCCAGCTTGTCTATTAGCACTATTTATAGATTTACTAGCATCTATTATTGAAAAAGCTGTTGTTCCTGAGGGAATAAATCTAAAGAATAAAAGCAGTAAAAAAGGGCGTCTATTTCAAAAAGGTGTTATGGGAATAGTTTTAATTCTTACACTTTATGCTTTTATAAATGCAGGGATTAGTAAGTTTACTCCTAATAATAAAACAATAGTTGTGGCAAGTAAGGACTATACAGAACAAGAGATTATAGGAAATATTTTAGCAGATCTAATTGAGGAGAAAACAGATTATAAGGTTGAAAGAAAACTAGCTCTTGGAGGAACACAAGTTGCTTTTGGAGCTTTAAAAGCTGGAGAAGTTGATATCTATATGGAGTATACAGGGACTCTATACTCAGATATGCTTAAACACAATCCTCTTGAATCTCAAGTAACTTCAAGAGAGGTATTTGAAATCTCTCAAAAGGAGATAAAAGAAAAGTTTGGTGTAAATGTTGGAGAGGAATGGGCATTTAACAACACATATAGACTTGCAGTGAGAAAGGATACAGCAGAAAAATATAACTTAAAAACAATAAGTGATTTAAAAAAGGTAAGTAAAAATATGATTATCTCTCCTACATTGGAGTTTGCAAATAAACATGACGGACTTTCAGGATTACAAGGTAGATATGAGGGGCTTAAATTTAAAGATGTTATCTCAATAGATGGAGCACCTCGTTATCAAGCTTTAGCTGCTAAGGAAAGTGATGTAATTGATGCCTTTTCAACAGATGGTTTAATTAAAACTTATGATCTTACAATTTTAGAAGATGACAAGGAGTTTTTCTTACCTTATCATGCAGTGCCTGTTGCAAAGGTAGAAACTCTTGAAAAATATCCAGAGCTTTCGGGAATAACAGATTCTTTAAAAGATATTATGACAGATGAGGTAATGCGTGGACTTAATTATCAAGTTGATGTGTTAAAGAAAGATCCTAAAGATGTAGCAAAGGAATTTTTAGTTGAGCAAGGTTTAATTAGCTCTGAAAAATAGGAGGTTAAAATGATAGAGTTTAAAGGAATAAATAAGATATTTAAAAATAATATAGTTCTATATGATATAAATTTAAAACTTGAAGAGGGGAATATAATTGTATTTGTAGGTCCAAGTGGTTGTGGAAAGACAACGACAGTTAAGATGATAAATAGACTTATAAAGCCAACATCAGGGCAGGTTCTTATAAATGGTGAGGATATATCAAATAAAAATGTGATAGAGTTGAGAAGAAATATTGGATATGTTATTCAACAGACAGGGCTTTTTCCCCATATGACAATTAAAGAGAATATAGGGATAGTTGCTAAAATGCAAAAGATGAACTCTCAAGAGATCGAGTCAAAGACAAGAGAGTTGATGGAGATGGTGGGGCTTGATTATGAAAAGTTTGCTAATAGATATCCAACAGAACTTTCTGGAGGGCAACAACAGAGGGTAGGGATAGCAAGGGCATTGATTACAAATCCAGATATTATTCTTATGGATGAGCCATTTTCAGCTCTTGACCCAATAACTCGTTCACAACTTCAAGATGAGCTTTTAAATATTCAGACACAGTTTAAAAAGACAATTATTTTTGTAACTCATGATATGGATGAGGCAATAAAGATAGCTGATAAGATATGTATAATGGGAAAAGGTAGAATAATTCAATATGATGACCCAGAAACAATATTAAAAAATCCTGCCAATGAATTTGTAAGTGACTTCGTTGGTAAAAATAGAATCTGGTCATCCCCTGAATATATAAAGGTAAAGGATATTATGATAGAAAATCCTATTACTTGCTCTCAGGATATCTCTCTTTTAAAATGTATTAAGAAGATGAGATATGAGAGAGTTGATACACTTCTTGTAGTTGATAGAAAGAGAAAATTCAATGGTATTATCACTGGAAAGATGATTCAAAAAGAGAAAGATCACTATAAAAGTGTAAAAGAGATAATGGAGCAACCTAGAGCTGTTACTTATCCTGATAAATCAATAGTGGATATACTAAAAGATGTAAATGAGAAAAATCTTTCCAGCCTACCTGTAATTGATAGCAATGGAATATTAAAAGGACTTATAACAAAGACAAGTTTAGTTACAACTTTAAGTCAACAATTTGAAATTGAAGTTGATTCAAATAAAAAAACAATTTAGTATTTTTTATAAAAAAGTATTAGTTAAATGATTTTTCCCTCAAAAAATATGATATAATTAAAAGAAAAATTGAAAAGAGAGGGAAAAAATGTCAGGAAATCAACAATCAGAAAAGCTGGGGAAAGAGCCATTGAGAAAACTATTTTTTACAATGGCAATTCCATCAGTTTTAGCTCAATTAATAAATGTACTCTACAACATTGTTGATAGAATATATATTGGGCACATAAAAGATATAGGATCTTTGGCACTTACTGGAGTGGGAGTTACATTTCCTATAATTATGGTAGTATCAGCTTTTAGTGCTTTTGCTGGACAAGGGGGAGCACCATTAGCATCTATTTTACTAGGAGCAAAGGATCAAGAGAAAGCTGAAAAAGTTTTAGGGAGTAGTACAGCACTTTTACTTGTGTTTTCTATATCTTTAACTTTGATACTTCAAATACTAAAAACACCATTACTCTATGCTTTTGGAGCTAGTGATAATGTTATAGGTTTTGCTCAAGATTATATTGGACTTTATCTGTGGGGAACTATCTTTGTAATGTTATCTCTAGGATTAAATACCTTTATAAGTGGGCAGGGAAATGCAAAGACAGCAATGTTTTCAGTTTTAATTGGAGCAGTTACAAATATTATTTTAGATCCTATCTTTATATTTGTTATGAATATGGGAGTTAAAGGAGCTGCATTGGCTACAGTTATATCTCAAGCTTTTAGTGCTATATGGGTAGTTAATTTTTTAATTTCAAAGAAGAGTAGCTTAAAAATAAAGAGAGAAAATCTAAAACTTGATATGCAATTTGTAAAAAAGATAGGTTCTTTAGGTTGTTCTCCATTTATAATGCAAAGTACAGAGAGTTTAGTTTTATTGACTCTTAACTCAGGATTACAAAAGTATGGTGGAGATCTATATGTTGGATCTATGTCTATTTTAACAAGTGTATTGCAGTTGATATTTGTTCCTGTTTCAGGGATAGCTCAAGGAGTGCAACCAATTATTAGTTATAATTTTGGAGCTGGAAATAGGGAGAGGGTTGTTAAAACTTTTAAAACATTGTTGGTAGTTTGCTTGATGGCAACAATGTTTATGGGTGGAATAGCAGTGTTGTTTCCAAGTTTCTATGTGAAGATGTTTACAGAATCAGAGGAGTTAGTGGAACTTACATCAAAAATGATGCCAATATTTACTTTAGGAATGTGTATTTTTGGGATTCAACAATCTATACAAGTAACTTTCTTAGCTATGGGGCAAGCAAAATTCTCAATTTTCATTGCTCTTTTAAGAAAAGTTATACTACTTGTTCCCTTGGCAATAATCTTACCTAGATTTATGGGGGTAAAGGGTATCTACTATGCAGAGCCTATGGCAGATATAACTTCTGTTGTTGTAGCATCAATAACATTTGCTTTGAATTTTAAGAGCATTTTTAAACAGTGTGGAAAGAGAAAATAAATATTTTGATTGAAGAGTGTTAGAAATTGATAGTGCTAATTCTATCAATTTTAATGCTCTTTTTTTTGTCTAAGGAAATTATAAATTGACTTTATATAAAAATTTTTTATATAAGGTAAGTTGCACAATATAATGTAAAAACTCATAACTATTTCGTATAAAGTATTAAAAATCATAAAAAAAGGTGTTAACACAATTAAGCATTAACACCTAAAATTATACAACTTATTTTTTTAATAATTCTTTTCCAGGGATTCCAGGTTTAGTCATTTCAAATGGATTTAAGATAACATCTAACTCATCTTTAGTTAATAATCCTCTTTCAAGAACGATTTGAGCAACTGGAGTTCCTGTTTTAATAGAAAGTTTAGCTATTTCAGCAGCATTTTTATATCCAATATGTGGGTTTAATGCAGTGATAATTCCAACACTTCTATCTACCCAGTTTTTACAGTTTTCCTCTTGGGCAGCTATTCCTTTTAGACAGTTGTCAATAAATGTTCTAATTCCATTTTTTAGAATTTCTATTGATTGGAATAAGTTAAAGAATAGTACTGGTTCAAATACGTTTAATTCTAATTGTCCAGCTTCAGCAGCTTTAACTATTGTAATATCGTTACCAAAGATTTGGAAACAAACTTGGTTTAATACTTCTGGTATAACAGGGTTTACTTTTCCTGGCATAATTGAAGATCCTGGTTGTTGTTGAGGTAATGCAATTTCAGCAAGTCCAGCTTTTGGTCCTGATGCCATAAGTCTTAAATCGTTAGCTGTTTTTGATAGGTTTACAGCACAAGTTTTTAATGCTGAAGATAACCATACAAAGCTATCTAAGTTTCTAGTTCCATCAACTAAATCTGGAGCTTGTTTAAAATCGAATCCTGTAACTTCAGATAAAATTCTTACAACGTTATCAACATAATTTACATCTGCATTGATTCCAGTTCCTACTGCAGTAGCTCCCATATTTACATAAGTAAGCTCTTCAACAGCACCTTTAATTCTTTTTATATCTCTTGCAACTGGTCCAGAGAAAGCTCTAAACTCTTGTCCTAATCTAATAGGTACAGCATCTTGAAGGTGAGTTCTTCCCATTTTAATAACATGGTCAAATTCATCTCCTTTAGCTTGTAATGTATCATATAATTCTTGTAATTCTACTAATAAATCTTTTATCATAAATTGAACAGTTAATTTTCCAGCAGTTGGAACAACGTCATTTGTTGATTGTCCATAGTTTACATGATCGTTAGGATGACATCTGTCATATTTTCCTAACTCTCCTCCTAGAATCTCATTAGCTCTGTTAGCAATAACTTCGTTCATATTCATGTTCATTGAAGTTCCTGCTCCACCTTGAATAACGTCAGTTATAAATTGATCTCTAAATTGTCCTGATATAATCTCTTCAGCAGCTTGAATCATAGCTTCTTCTACATCTCTAGAGATTACTCCTGCTTCAAAGTTTGCTTTTGATGTTGCTTTTTTAACATAAGCTAATGCTTTTATAAAAGTATCACTTACTTTATATCCAGTAATGTGAAAGTTATTTTTTCCTCTAAGTGATTGTACACCATAATATGCGTCTGCTGGAACCTCTAATGTTCCAATTGAGTCACTTTCTAATCTATATTTTATCATTTAAACCCCTCCTGTTTCACTTCATAAGTAAATGATACAGTGGAATTAAAGATTTTTCAAGATAGAAAACACGAAAAAAGACTTCAAAAAATATATGAAGTTAGGGGGTTAAATATACTAGCTATATAATTATTCATTTTTTTAATAAAAATGAAAATATATATATTTTTTTTAAATGTTTTGAAAATAATTTCATCACATGTCTAGTATATCACTTTATGCACTCAGAGTAAACAGAAAAATTAATTTTTTTCCAAATTATTTTTGTATCACATTGAATTTTTATCTTTATCTTATCATTTTCATCAATAATAGATTTTATAGTGTGATTAAAAATAGTATGTAGATTCTTTTTTTCTGCACCTATTATCTTTCTAATTCTATTATTTATTTTAAATAAGCTCTTGTCTTTTGATTGCTTTTCCCCTTCAATAGTCACAGTTACATCTAAATCTCTATCAGGAAACTCTTTGGTAATATTTTTTACCCTAACTACAGCTTCATAAAGATCTTCCTCTTTTAAAGTATCTGGGATGTCTACCTCTAGCTCAATATGATCTGTTGGGAGATTTGTGATATTTTCAAATATAAAGTTGTATTGGCTGATTGTTTGCTCTCCACACATATCTATCTGCATTAATTTTGTGATATTTTCATAATCATAACCTTTACCTATTAAGTACATCAATTTTGTAACTGCTGCTTCTGGTGTCAAATCCACCCCACTTATAACCCCTGCATCTGTAAGTTTTGCACTTGCTTCATATAGTCCCATTTTTACAAAACCTTTTGTACATTGAGTTATATCAACTATAACTATCCCCTTAGATGAAATATATTTTAATACATCTAAAAATTCTTGACTTGTAGGAGCATTTCCATTTCCAAAAGTTTTAAGTATAACTCCCTTTATCTCATTTGTATTTTCAAAAATTGTCTTTAAATATGCTGGATTTAGTCCTGGGAACAACTCAAGAACAATAACTCTGCTGTCCATTTTTGGATCTATATAAAACTTTTTATTTACTGGTCTTTTCAAAATTCTATCTTTAATTATTCTAATATCTCCCCCAGCTTCTCCAATAGCTGGATAATTAGGTGATGAGAAACCAAAATAGTTAGTGGCATCTATCTTTCTTGATCTGTTTCCCCTCATCAATGTATCTCTAAAGAAGATTGAAACTTCTGGGACAAGTTTTATTCCATAAATCTCATTTCCTGCTATTTGAATAGCTGTAATTAGGTTTTGAAGAGCATCACTTCTTGGAAATTGAAGTGGAACTTGAGATCCTGTTAATACTACTGGTTTATCTAAATTTTTAAGTATAAATGAAAGTGCAGAGGCAGTAAATGCCATTGTGTCTGTTCCATGTAAAACTACAAATCCTCTGTAATTATCATAGTTTTTTTCAATAATTTCAGCAATTTGTATCCACACCTCTGGGGACATATCTGATGAATCTATTAAAGGTGAAAATTGATAGTAATCTGTTGGGAATTTTTCTAAAATAGGATGCTCTTTTGCTATCTCATTCCAATCATTTGCTGGTCTCAAAGGACTTGATGGGTCGTTTTTCTCACTGTTTACCATTCCTATTGTTCCACCTGTATTAATAATTAAGACTTTATCTAACATTTTTCCTCCAAATTTAGTTTTTTCTTCATTATAGCATGTTTTTATTATTTCTTTCAAAGGAATTTCAAAAGGGTTTTTGTACAAATTTTAGATATTATTTTTTACAATTTTATGTTAACATTAAATTAGAAAATAGTTAAAAATCATAATTGGGGTGATTTTATGTCGGCTTTAACTTTAGCATTTTATATAGTAATTGGTTTTTTTGCATTGTTTTTATTTATGCTTATCTTCTTTAATGAATTTACAATAACATTACTAGATATTATTATTAGTGTATTAGAAATATTAGGAAATCTTTTAGCATTAATTCTTTGGGGTGGATTTTTAATTTTAATTATAGCTTTTTTAATTACAATTTTTAGAATGAATTAAAAAAACTATAAAGATATTTAACTGTTGCTTTTTTCTTTTCTATCCAATTTCTTCTTTGAATAATTAACTGAAAATGATATAATTTCTCTAGGAGGAATTTATGAAAGATAATATAGCATTAATCGGCTTCATGGGAAGTGGTAAAAGCACTATTGGTAGAGTTCTTGCCAAATTTTTAGATATGAAATTTGTTGATATAGATAGATTGATTGCAGCAAGAGAGAAAAAAACAATACCAGAAATTTTTGCTGAAAAAGGTGAGGCTTATTTTAGAAAAATTGAAAGAGATATTGTGTATGAGGAATCTCTTGAAAATAATATAGTTATTGCCACTGGTGGTGGGGTGATTATTGACAACGAAAATATAAAGGCTCTTAGGGAAACTTCCTATGTTGTATATCTTGATTGTACAATAGATTGTATCTACGACAGGGTTAAAAATAGCAAAACTAGACCTTTATTAAATGTTGAAAATATGTATGAAAAAATTAAAGATCTATACAGTAAAAGGGAGATTTTGTATAAAATATCTGCTGATTATACTGTTAAAATAGATAAAAGTAGTAATATGTATGATACTGCTGAAAAAATTAAACAAGCATATATTTATGGTAATTAATTACAAGGGGTGGTTTTATGTTCTGTGAAAATCGTTTACAAGGGAAATTGGCTTTAATTACAGGAGCTACAAGTGGAATAGGGAGATCTTGTGCTGAAAAATTAGCTCAAATGGGGGTTAATCTTATTATCACAGGAAGAAGAGCTAATATTTTAGATGAGATAAAAAAGGAGCTTGAGGAAAAATTTAATATAAAAGTTTGCCCTTTACAATTAGATGCAAGATCTTCTAAAGATGTAGATGAGAAGATTGATAACTTACTAAATGAATGGAAAAATATAGATATTCTTATTAACAATGCTGGACTTGCTCTTGGATTAGACAAAGTTTATAATAATAGTGTTGAAGATATAGATGCTATGATAGATACAAATGTTAAAGGTATGCTATATATGATTAGAAAGATTGTTCCTTCAATGGTTGCAAGAGATCTACCAGCTTTAGTTGTAAATATCGGGTCTGTGGCTGGAGATGCTGCATATGCAGGTGGGGCTGTTTATTGTGCTTCAAAAGCTGCTGTTAAAAGTTTAAGTGATGGATTGAGAATTGACTTAGTTGATACTAAAGTGAAAGTTACAAATATAAAACCAGGGCTTGTTGAAACTAATTTCAGTGTAGTTAGATTTAAAGGTGATGAAGAAAGAGCAGGTAATGTTTATAAGGGAATTGAAGCTCTTACTCCTGATGATATTGCTGATACAGTTATTTATATCTGTAATTTACCAGATAATGTACAAATTCCAGAGATAACAATGACACCTATGTTTCAGGCTGATGGACGTACAGTTTATAAAAAATAAAATTTATGACTCCAGTGTTAATAAGCTGGAGTATTTTATTTTCTAAAGTTATATTTAATTTGAATAGTAAAAAAGAGTTGAAGAGATTAACAAAAATTCTTCAACCCTTTAAATTAATAATTAATATTCAAATTTTTTAAAAGCGTGTCTATCAGCACCACAAGGAGGGCAAGTCCAAGACTCAGGTAAGTCATTAAAAGCAGTACCAACAGGGATACCATGTTCTACATCACCAACAGCAGGATCATAAACATATCCACAAACTTCACAAATAAATTTTTCATCTAAAGCAGTATCATGTGTTTTTAACTCACTAAAAGCATGTTTATCAGCACCACAAGGAGGGCAAGTCCAAGATTCAGGCAGATCATTAAAATCAGTACCAGCAGGAATATTGTGCTCTACATCACCAATAGCAGGATCATAAACATATCCACAAACTTCACAAACATATTTTTTCATAAAATTAACCTCCAACTTATATTTAGATAGCATTTATAGTTTAAGTATACCTTTTATTTTTTTTTATTTCAATGATTATTTTTTAAGTTATTATTTTCATCAAGAATTTCAGTTAAGAATAAATCAATATTATGTAGACGTCTACAAATTTCTCTAGTTATATTAAAAAGAAACTTATTAAAGAGAGTTAAATTATTTTTAGATAGCTTATGGAAGGAACTTTTTGATAATTTTAAAATTGTACTATCTTTAATAACTACAGCAGAAGCCACATTTGGTAAAATTCCAAGAAGATCTGTTTCCCCAAAACAATCTCCGTTAGAAAAACTTTTTATTTTAAAGTGACTTTTTTCTTTTTTTCGAATAAGGTCAACAGCTCCATCTAAAATTAAATATATACTGTTTGGTGAGCCATCTTGTTCAAAGATAATATCAGCTTTTTTATATTCAAGAATTTCTAAATATGTTAATATCTCTTCAGCTTCTTTAGTTGAGAGGGCACTGAACAAGGGAGTTTCTATTATATTTTTAAAAATAGAAATTGAATTGTAATCAGTATTCATTTTTCCTCCTTTTTTAAAAAAAGTTGTTTTAATATATATCTTTATGATTATAAAATATACTATGGAACTTTGAAAAATCCTTTAAATTGAGAATAATATTTTATAAAAAATAGAAAAATAAAAAAAATTTAAAAATTCTATTGACTTTTAAAAAAAGTCAAAGTATACTTATATTGAAAGAAATGTGTTGCTTTTTTAGAAAAAGTTTATATATATTATATAAATATTTTTCTTTATAAAAAAGAATGGCATAGCGCAAGAGACAACTAAATATTACTATTGATTATAAAAATAGAGGTGCATTTATGGGGGTAGTATGGAGATGCTAAGAGAAAAAGCGCTCAATGCTTCATACGAAGGACATAGTTGCCGAAAAGAAAAAGAGGGCTTGTAGATCTTTTTCTTTGGGGGTTACATAAAAATGTAACAACTGTCACAATTTGATTGTGGAGAGCTATTTTGACTTGAAGATTTTAGAAATAAGTCATGCTTACAGTTTAACTATGTCTATTTAATACATGCATCTTTTTGTTTTTTTGAAAATTAAAATTAGTGATAGGAGGAAATTAATATGAAATCAATGATCAGAATGAGAATGAGTTCACATGATGCACATTATGGAGGAAATCTTGTTGACGGTGCAAGAATGCTTCAACTATTTGGAGACGTTGCTACAGAACTTCTAATTCAAATGGACGGAGACGAAGGATTATTCAAAGCTTATGACAATGTAGAATTTATGGCACCAGTTTTTGCTGGAGATTTCATTGAAGCAGTTGGAGAAATTGTAAGTACTGGAAACAGTTCAAGAAAAATGGTTTTTGAAGCAAGAAAAGTAATTGTTCCTAGACCAGATATTAATGACTCAGCAGCTGATGTATTAGCAGAACCAATAGTTGTATGTAGAGCAAGTGGAACTTGTGTAACTCCTAAAGATAAACAAAGAAAAAAATAATTAAAAAGTGAAAAATTAGAAATATTGTGAAAGGAGAAAGAAATGGAAAAATTAATAATTACAGCAGCTATTTGTGGAGCTGAGGTAACTAAAGAACAAAACCCAGCAGTACCTTATACTGTTGAAGAGATAGTAAGAGAAGCTGAATCAGCTTATAAAGCAGGAGCATCAATAATTCACCTTCATGTAAGAGAAGATGATGGGACTCCTACACAATCTAAAGAAAGATTTAAAGCTTGTATAGATGCTATCAAAGAAAAATGTCCTGATGCAATAATTCAACCATCTACTGGAGGAGCAGTTGGAATGACTGACCTTGAAAGATTACAACCTACAGAATTAGGACCAGAAATGGCAACTCTAGATTGTGGAACTTGTAACTTTGGAGGAGATGAAGTATTCACAAATACAGAAAATACTATCAAAAACTTTGGAAAAATAATGATAGAAAGAGGAGTAAAACCTGAAATTGAAGTATTTGACAAAGGAATGGTAGATTATGCAATAAAATATGCAAAACAAGGATATATCAAATATCCAATGCATTTTGACTTTGTACTAGGTGTACAAATGACTGCAAGTGCAAGAGATCTTGTTTTCATCAGTGAAAGTATTCCAGCAGGTTCAACTTGGACAGTTGCAGGAATAGGAAGACATGAATTCCCAATGGCAGCTCTTGCAATTACTATGGGAGGACATGTAAGAGTAGGATTTGAAGATAACGTTTATATAGAAAAAGGTGTTCTTGCTAAATCAAATGGAGAACTAGTTGAAAAAGTTGTAAGACTTGCTAAAGAACTAGGAAGAGAGATTGCAACTCCAGCAGAAGCAAGAAAAATATTAGGATTAGCTTAATTTAAAACTTAAACATATATTAATGAAGAAAATTAAATTTTAATCAGAATAGAAACAATATAACAACCTGTCAATTGAAATATTGTAAAAGTTCTTTAAAATTAATTTAAATTAAGGAGGAGAATCAAATGATAAAAGGATGTAAATACGGAACTCACAGAGTAATAGAACCAAAAGGAGTTTTACCTCAACCAGCTTTAAAAATAGATAACAACATGGAAATTTATTCAAACGAAATCTTAATAGATGTAATTGCACTAAACGTTGACTCTGCATCATTCACTCAAATTGAAGAAGAAGCAGGACACGACGTAGAAAAAATCAAAGCTAAAATCAAAGAAATCGTTGGAGAAAGAGGAAAAATGCAAAACCCTGTTACTGGATCAGGTGGAATGCTAATTGGAACTATTGAAAAAATTGGAGACGATTTAGTAGGAAAAACTAACTTAAAAGTTGGAGATAAAATAGCTACTCTAGTTTCTTTATCATTAACTCCATTAAGAATAGATGAAATCCTTGATGTTAAACCTGAAATAGACAGAGTTGAAATCAAAGGAAAAGCTATCTTATTTGAAAGCGGAATATATGCAGTATTACCAGAAGATATGCCAGAAACTCTAGCTCTAGCAGCTCTAGACGTAGCAGGAGCTCCAGCACAAGTTGCTAAATTAGTAAGACCTTGTCAATCAGTAGCAATCTTAGGATCAGCAGGAAAATCAGGAATGCTATGTGCTTATGAAGCAGTTAAAAGAGTAGGACCTACAGGAAAAGTAATTGGACTTGTAAGAAATGAAAAAGAAGCTGCTTTACTAAGAAGAGTAAGCGATAAAGTAAGAATTGTTATAGCTGACGCAACTAAACCTATCGAAGTATTAAATGCAATATTAGAAGCTAACGACGGACAAGAAGTAGACGTAGCTATCAACTGTGTAAACGTAGCAAATACAGAAATGTCAACAATCCTTCCAGTTAAAGATCTAGGAATTGTATACTTCTTCTCAATGGCTACTGGATTTACAAAAGCTGCTCTAGGAGCTGAAGGAGTAGGAAAAGACGTTACTATGATCGTAGGAAACGGATACACTAAAGATCACGCTGCAATTACTCTTGAAGAATTAAGAGAAAGTGCTGTTTTAAGAGAAATCTTTAACGAATTATATGTTTAATTAAAAATAAAATGAAATTATGAAATTAAAACGGAATCACCATAAATAAGAGGAGATGATAAAATGAACACAGTAAGCAATAGAGCAAAGTTTTTTCCAAACGTAACTGACGCAGAATGGAACGATTGGAAATGGCAAGTAAGAAATAGAATAGAAACTTTAGATGACTTAAAAAAATATATAAACTTAAGTGCTGAAGAAGAAGAAGGAGTTAAGAAAACTCTTGAAACTTTAAGAATGGCAGTCACTCCATACTACTTCTCACTAATGGATATAGATGATCCTCACTGCCCAATAAGAATGCAAGCTATTCCATCAGTTAAAGAAGTTCATAAATCAGAAGCAGATTTACTTGACCCTCTACACGAAGATGAAGACTCACCAGTTCCAGGATTAACTCACAGATATCCAGATAGAGTACTTCTTCTAATAACAGATATGTGTTCTATGTATTGCAGACACTGTACTCGTAGAAGATTTGCTGGAGCAAGTGACAATGCAATGCCTATGGAAAGAATCGATAAAGCTATAGAATATATTGCTAAAACTCCACAAGTAAGAGACGTATTATTATCAGGAGGAGATGCTTTACTAGTATCTGATGAAACTCTAGAATATATCATCAGCAAATTAAGAGCTATCCCTCACGTTGAAATAGTAAGAATCGGATCAAGAACTCCAGTTGTTCTACCTCAAAGAATAACTCCAGAACTTGTAGAAATGCTTAAAAAATATCATCCAATCTGGTTAAATACTCACTTTAACCATCCAAAAGAAGTAACTCCAGAAGCTAAGAGAGCTTGTGAATTACTAGCTAACGCAGGAATCCCTCTAGGAAACCAATCAGTTCTATTAAGAGGAATCAATGACTGTGTACATGTAATGAAGAGATTAGTTCACGAACTAGTTAAGATGAGAGTAAGACCTTACTACATTTATCAATGTGACCTTTCAATGGGATTAGAGCACTTCAGAACTCCAGTTTCTAAAGGAATCGAAATTATTGAAGGATTAAGAGGACATACTTCTGGATATGCAGTACCTACATTCGTTGTAGACGCACCTGGTGGAGGAGGAAAAACTCCTGTAATGCCTCAATATGTAATTTCTCAAGCTCCTCATAAAGTAGTATTGAGAAACTTTGAAGGAGTTATCACTACTTATACAGAGCCAGAAGAATATCATCAAGATTGTCATTGTGAAGATTGTAAAGCTCACAAAATGAATACAGGAGTTTCAAAACTTCTAAGTGGTGGAGCTATGGCAATTGAACCAAAAGAACTTGACAGACATAAGAGAAATGAAAAATAATTTTTAGAAAACAAGGAGTAGCGATATGGTGAATACTTATAGTCTACTAAAAGATTATAAAAGATTGTCAATAATAGGTATGGAAAAAAATGTAGGTAAAACTACTGTCTTAAATAAATTGATAGAAGACATTGGATTACAAAAGACAATAGGCTTAACTTCAATTGGAAGAGATGGAGAGGATACAGACGTAGTAACTAATACACATAAACCTAGAATATATGTCAATCAGGGAACTATAATAGCTACTGCAAGAGATTGTTTGAGAAACTGTGATGTTACAAAAGAAATTTTGTACACTACAGATTTCTCAACCCCTATGGGGGACATTATTATACTAAGAGCTATTTCAGCAGGGTATGTTGATATAGCTGGACCATCATATAATGCTCAAATAAAAGTAATTTTAGATATAATGGAAAATTTTGGAAGTGAACTTTCAATAGTTGATGGAGCTTTAAGTAGAAAAGGAAGTGCTATGAGTGATGTTACAGATGCTACTATTCTTTCTACAGGAGCAGCTCTATCTTTAGATATGGGAAAAGTAATAGATGAAACAGCCAATACAGTTTCTTTATTAAATCTGCCAGAAATAGAAGATCCTGTATTAAAAGAAAAAATCGACAAAATTTTTGAAGAATCTAGAGTTGGAATTGTATATAATGATGGAGAAATAAAGACTTTAGAAGGTATAGGACCTTTAGAGTCAAATGAAGAGATTAAAAGTTATCTTAACGATAAAATACAGATAATAGCTGTTAGGGGAGCTATTACTAAAAAATTTTTAGAAGTTTTGATAAAAAATAGAGGTAATTTTAAAAAACTAACATTGATAGCAAAAGATGGAACAAGGGTTTTTGCAGATTTCTTAACTTTAAGAAAACTAGTGGCAAGTAATGTAGAGCTGAGAGTTATGAATAATATAAATCTACTTTTTGTAACATGTAATCCTCGCTCTCCTCTTGGGTATGAATTTCCAAAGGAAAAGTTCAGAGAACTTTTACAAGATAAATTAAAAATGAAAGTCATTGATGTAGTAGGTGAGCGTAATGAGATTTATAGATGATAAAAGTTTAGAAAGATTAGGATTTAAAAAACTCTTGTCAAGAGTAGAAACTCTCTCTCCTTATGGTAAAAGTAAATTAAAAGGATTGAAAAATTATCTGAGAGGAGAGGAGGATCTTCTTGAAGAAGAATTTAATAAAATGGAAACTTTTATGAAATTCTCTTCAAATAACAGAGATATAGTAAGAAATGTCGAAGGAATAATACACAGATTAAAAGATATAAAAACAGCAATAAATAACTGTTTAAAAGAACATATTCTTGATGAAGTGGATCTTTTTGAAATAAAAGTTCAAGCTTTTCTTATGGAAGAATTAAATGAATATTTAAAAGAGTTTCCAACTGACTTACATTATTTCTTATTGAAAGATGTAAGTAGAGTAATAAAAGCTTTGGATCCAGATAATGATAAAACACCAACTTTCTATATTTATGAAAGTTATTCACCAGAATTAAGAGAGATTAGAGAGAAGAAAAAAGGAATAGAAAAAGAGATCTATGCTTCAAATGATTTTGATGAGATAACTAGATTGAAAGAGGAGCGTTTAAAAGTACTGGTAGAAGAAGAAAGAGTAGAACTAGAAATCAAAAAGAAATTAACATCAATTTTATATGATGAAGCAGAAGATTTTTTAGAGAATATAGAAAAAATTGGGAATCTAGATTTTTTAATGGCGAAAGTCAGATTTGCAAAAACTTATGGTGGAATTAGACCTGAAATATCAAAGAACTATGAGATTGATGTTAAAGGTTTAGTTAACATAGAAGTAAGAGAAGTACTAGAAGCTAAAAGCAGACCTTTTACTCCAATAGATATAAGTATAGGTTCAGGAGTTACAATAATAACTGGAGCAAATATGGGAGGAAAAAGCGTTGCATTAAAGACTATAACTGAAAACCTTCTTCTTTTCCATATGGGATTTTTTGTAATAGCAGAGGAAGCGAAATTCCCACTAATAGATTTTGTATTCTTTATATCAGATGATATGCAGGATATTTCAAAAGGTTTAAGTACTTTTGGTGCAGAAATAATGAAGCTAAAAGAGGTAAATGTATTTCTTGATTTAGGAATTGGATTTGTAGTCTTTGATGAATTTGCAAGAGGAACTAATCCTAAAGAGGGGCAAAAATTTGTAGAAGCTTTAGCTAAATATTTAAATGACAGACCTACTATTTCCCTTATGACAACTCACTTTGATGGAATTGTAAGAGAGGGAATGAATCATTACCAAGTAGTAGGATTAAAAAATGTGGATTTTAACAAACTAAAAACTAAGATAGAATTAAGCAGTAACTCTATGGGGCTTATCCAAGAATATATGGATTTTAGACTTGAAAAAGCAGGAAAAGAAGAGGTTCCGAAAGATGCTTTAAACATAGCAAAGCTTATAGGTATTGACAAAAGATTTACTGAAATAATACTAGACGAGTATATTAAGGAGGATTAAAAAAGATGACTAGCAAACTAAATCTTAATTGGAATTTAGTAGATGAAGCACGTGCTTCAGCTAAAAAAATAGCTGCAGATGCACAAGTTTTCATTGATGCTCACAGTACTGTGACAGTAGAAAGAACAATATGCAGACTATTAGGGATAGATGGAATAGATGAATTTGACATACCATTACCAAACGTGGTAGTAGATTTCATTAAAGAAAATGGAAACCTTTCTCTTGGAGTTGCAAAATATTTAGGAAATGCAATGCTTGAAACAGGTTTAAAACCTCAAGAAATAGCTGAAAAAGTAGCTAGTAAAGAGTTAGATATCACTAAAATGAAATGGCATGATGATTTTGATATCAAATTAGCTCTTAAAGAGATAGCTGTTGGAACAGTAGAAAGAATTAAAGCTAACAGAGCAAAAAGAGAAGAATATCTAAATGTATATGGAGATAAAAAAGGTCCTTACATTTATGTAATTGTTGCTACTGGAAACATTTATGAAGACGTAACTCAAGCAGTTGCTGCAGCTAGACAAGGAGCTGACGTAATAGCAGTTATTAGAACTACAGGACAATCATTACTAGACTATGTTCCATACGGAGCTACTACTGAAGGGTTCGGAGGAACAATGGCTACTCAAGAAAACTTCAGAATCATGAGAAGTGCTCTTGATGAAGTTGGAGTAGAATTAAAAAGATATATCAGACTATGTAACTACTGTTCAGGACTTTGTATGCCAGAAATAGCTGCAATGGGTGCTCTTGAAAGACTAGATATGATGTTAAATGACGCTCTATATGGAATTCTATTTAGAGATATCAACATGAAGAGAACTCTTGTTGACCAATTCTTCTCAAGAGTTATCAACGGATTTGCAGGAGTTATTATCAATACTGGAGAAGATAACTACCTAACTACTGCTGATGCTATCGAAGAAGCTCATACAGTATTAGCTTCTCAATTTATCAATGAGCAATTTGCTCTAGTTGCTGGATTACCAGAAGAACAAATGGGACTTGGACATGCATTTGAAATGCATCCAGATACAAAAAATGGATTCCTATTTGAATTAGCTCAAGCTCAAATGGCAAGAGAAATCTTCCCTAAAGCTCCTCTAAAATATATGCCACCTACAAAATTCATGACAGGAAATATATTTAAAGGACATGTACAAGACGCTTTATTTAATATGGTAACTATCATGACAAACCAAAAAGTTCACTTATTAGGAATGTTAACAGAGGCAATCCATACTCCATTTATGTCAGACAGAGCTCTTTCAATTGAAAATGCTAAATACATCTTCAATAACATGGAAGACTTTGGAAATGATATAGAATTCAAAAAAGATGGAATTATGGTAAACAGAGCTAAAGAAGTTCTTGAAAAAGCAACTGAACTATTAAAAACAATAGAAGGAATTGGAATATTCAAGACTCTTGAAGGTGGAATTTTTGCTGGTATAAAAAGACCATTAGATGGAGGAAAAGGACTTGCTGGAGTATTTGAAAAAGATTCTAGTTACTTTAATCCATTTATAGAATTAATGCTTGGAGGTAATAGATAATGTCTGGAGGTTTATATTCTACTGATAAAAAAGATTTTGATAAAACACTTGATCTTACACAATTAAAGCCATATGGAGATACAATGAATGATGGTAAAGTACAAATGAGTTTCACTTTACCAGTACCAAATAATGAAAAAGGTGTAGAAGCTGCTCTTCAATTAGCTAGAAAAATGGGATTTAAAGATCCAGCAGTAGCTTTCTCAGAAGCACTAGATAAAGAATTCTCATTCTATGTAGTATATGGAGCTACAACTCACACTGTTGACTATACAGCTATTAAAGTTCAAGCTCTAGAAATAGACACTATGGATATGCATGAATGTGAAGATTACATTGCTGAAAATATTGGAAGACCAGTTGTTATGATAGGAGCAAGTACAGGTACTGACGCTCACACTGTTGGAATAGATGCTATAATGAACATGAAAGGTTATGCTGGACACTATGGACTTGAAAGATATAAAGGTGTAGAAGCTTACAACCTAGGAAGCCAAGTAACAAATGAAGAGTTCATTCAAAAAGCTATTGAATTAAAAGCAGATGCTCTAATAGTTTCACAAACTGTAACTCAAAAAGATGTTCATATCCATAACTTAACTAACTTAGTTGAACTTCTTGAAGCTGAAGGATTAAGAGACAAAGTTATCTTAATAGCTGGAGGAGCAAGAATTACTAACGATTTAGCAAAAGAATTAGGATATGATGCAGGATTTGGACCTGGAAAATATGCTGATGACGTAGCAACATTTATAGTAAAAGAGATGGTTGCTAGAGGAATGGTAAAAAAATAATATAAAATGATGTAGTATTTAGAGAGCATTGGATGAAAAAGACTTGAATCAAATTTGATTTAGTGTTAAAATATCATTCAAGGCTCTCTTTTTATTTGAGAGGAAAAAAAGATAGGGTGAGGAGAATGAAAATTATAAAATCATTATTGATTTCATTATTTGTTATTGGAACAACAGTGTTTGGATTCGAAGGAGAGAAAAAATGGACAACTGTTGCTACATATGATAATGAAATAGCAGATGGGGTTATCTTAAATGAAAAGTATTCTGGTGGACATCCGAAAATTTTAGATTATGTTTTTGTTAGAACAAGAACTGCTAATTTGAGAGAACAACCAAATACTAAATCTAAAGTTATTAGAAAGTTTAACTATGATACTAAACTTATAGCTTTAGAAAAAATATATGACTATGGAAATTATTGGTATAAAGTTAAAGCTACAACAGGAGAAGAGGGGTATATATCTTCATCAGTTGTAAGAAAGAGAATGTTTAGATTTGAAAAAGCACTTGATAAGATAAAAGAGCTTGAAAAGTTTATAGTTACAGAAATGGATGAGGGAAGAGAAATAGTGAGTACAAACTCTTATGTACCTAATCCTAATAATGTTAATTTTAAAAGAGAAAAAGACAAATATGGAACTTCACTAGATCAAAATATAGTTGGTTATTATGGTGAGGAAAGAATATTTGTTCCAGATAGATCAATATTATCAATTTTAGAAAAAGGAAAAACAACTTCAAAGGTAAAAGTAGCATCTATAAAAGAGCCTTTAGTTATTGAAAATAAGAGAATATCAAGAAATCCTAAAATAAGTAGAGATTTTAGAAAAGTTATAGCTATTGATATAGAAAATCAAAATATGATTGTTTTTGAAAAAAATAACGATGTTTGGGAAGTTGTATCATATGTTTATAGTAAAACTGGTATAGAAAGTGAATTAGGATTTGAGACACCAAAGGGATTCTTTATAGCTCCAATGGCAAAATATATTATGCCATATAATAGTGAGATTGGAGAGAAACAAGGTTATGCTAGATATGCTATTAGATTTTCTGGTGGAGGATATCTTCATGGAACTCCTATAAACTATGAGGAAGAGACAAATAGAGAGTTCTTTATGAGAGCTAAAGAAAAAACACTTGGGACATTTACAGGGACAAGAAAATGTATAAGGACAACAGAACCTCATGCAAAATATCTATTTGAGTGGATGGTAAAAAATCCTAATAAAAATAGAAATGAACAAGTTCCTAGTGAAAATGTAATGTTTGTTATTTTCTAATTTATTATTAGAGGAGGAAAAATGAAAAAAAATTTAATTTTACTATCAGCAGTAGCAATAATTGTATTAACAGGTTGTACATCAGCAGAAAAACCAATGAAAGAGATGGTAATAACAGAAACTGAAAATCAATTTGTAATGGAAGATATTGATGTTTCTAAAAAGACTTTAGAGGAACTTATTGTATTTAATGAAGAGGGAGTAACTATAAGAAAAGAGGGGAATAACCTTGTACTTTCAATGCCTGAATTAGTGCTTTTTGACTTTAATAAATATGAGGTTAAAAATAAAGTTAAAGGAAGCTTAAATATTTTGGCAAAAGCTTTAGAAGAGAATCCAGATATAAGAATAAAAATAGATGGGTATACTGACTTTATAGGAAGTGAAGGGTATAACTTAGAACTTTCAGTAAAAAGAGCAAAAGCTATAAAAAATTATCTTGTGGATAGAGGAGTTAAAAGTTCAAATATCTCTATTGAAGGGTATGGAAAACAAAATCCTATAGCTAATAATGCAACAGCAGCAGGAAGAGCTAAAAATAGAAGAGTAGAATTTATAATTTCAAGAGATAGCTTATAAAATTTTATGTTTTTGAGACTGTTTAATACAGTCTCTTTTTATATTATTAAATAAAAAATCTCCACTATTTTTATTAAAAAATCCTTGAAATAAGGCAAATAAAGGATTATAATTTTAATAGTAGAGAATAAAATTCAGAGGGAGTGATTTTTAATGAATATCAACTTAGATGCTCATCTTGAGTATATTTTAGACACAACTGTAGATCTGATCTCAATACCAAGTCCAGTTGGTTTTACTGATGTCGTTATGGACAGAGTAGCACATGAACTTGATATATTAGGAGTTCCATATAGATTTACAAAAAAAGGAGCAATTATAGGTTACATTGAAGGGGAAGACAATGACTATAAAAAAATGATTTCTGCTCACCTTGATACACTTGGAGCAGTTGTTAAAAAAATTAAATCTAATGGAAGACTTGAACTTATAAATGTTGGTGGTTGTCCTTGGGCAGGTGTAGAAGGTGAAAATCTTACTGTTCACACTCTTGATGGAAGAGAATATGAAGGAACTTTACTTCCTATAAAATCATCTGTACATATCTATGGAGATGTAGCTAGAGAGATGCCTAGAACAGCTGAAACTATGGAAGTAAGACTAGATTATGATGTAAAAACTGCTGAAGATACAGAAAAGCTTGGAATTAGAGTAGGAGATTTTGTTTCATATGAAACTCGTACTAGAATAACTGAAACTGGGTATATTAAATCAAGATATTTAGATGATAAACTTTGTGTAGCACAAATTTTAGGATATATAAAAGTTCTTAAAGATTTTGGATTAAAACCAAAAACTGGTTTATATGTATATTTCTCTAACTATGAAGAGATTGGACATGGAGTATCTGTAATTCCTGAGGATTTAGATGAGTTTATAGCTCTTGATATTGGACTTGTAGGAGAAGATGCTCTTGGAGATGAGAGAAAGGTTAGTATCGCTGCTAAAGATTTTAAAACTCCATATGATTTACATGTAAGAAGAGGGCTTATGGAAGCTGCTGAAGAGGCTGGAGTTCAATATACAGTAGATGTATATAATAGATATGGCTCAGATGCTAGTGCTGCTGTACTACAAGGATTTGACTTTAGATGTGGTTGTATAGGACCAAGTGTTGATGCTTCTCACCACTATGAAAGAACTCATATTGATGGAGTTATGGAAACTGTTAAATTGATGTTAGCTTATCTATAATTTTTATTTAGTTAAGTATTTATTTAAATAGAAATGTTATAGGAGACTACTATAAATTGATTGTCAATTTAGGTAGTCTCTTTTAATTCTTTTATAAATTATAAAACTTTTTGTTTTTATAGTTGTCTTTTCTTAGAAAACATTGTAATATTATATATATAATATAAAATTAATTAATAGTTATTGGGGTTGGTTTAGTATGAAAGTTTTAAACAAAATGTTGCTAAATTGGATCTATATGCTCTGCTTTTTAGGGGGATATATAAATGCCATTTCAATTGTAAAATATTCCTATACTGTTTCACATTTCACAGGACATATTTCAAAAGCTGCAATCAATATGATCAGTGGAAATTTTTTAGAAGTATTAAAAATTATCTCTATTGTTTTCGCCTTTGTAATAGGAACTACAATATCTGGATACCTAGTTGAAGGAAGAGAATTCAACTTAAAAAGAAGATATGGTTATGCTTCTATAAGCTTAGGGTTAGGGCTTATGTTGATGTATATATTTGCTTATGATACATTTCTTTTCTTCTACTATCTTCCATTTATGATTGGAGTAGAAAATGGATTGTTTGTTTCTTATAAAGGGGTTGTAGTTAGAACCTCTCATATCACTGGAAGTTTAACAGATGCTGGGGTATATATAGGGCATTATTTAAAAGGTAAAAAAGAGGATAAATGGAAGATATATTTTTGTATTTTTACTATTGTTTCATTTATGCTTGGTGGTTTCTTTGGAATAGAAGCTTATAATATATTTCATAAAGAGGCATTTTTAGTAGCATCTTTTGGTTATCTTTTAGTAGGAATAGAATATTTTGTTATTAGACAAAGATATAGAAAGATTGCTGAGTATCCTGATTCAAAGTTATATTAATAAAAAAGTTCACTATTTTGTAGTGAATCCATTTTCTTAGACACATATTTTAATTGTTGATTAACAAGGATTGATTCCTGTATGATGCAGGAGTTAATCCTTTTAATTTTACTTTAATTCTTTTGTTGTT
>OFOU01000126.1_pt1 | contig 70108 bp, 68 predicted proteins | sample 1542061 | NCBI WGS metagenome assembly OFOU01 (sample SAMN04209239, study PRJEB22552) | human gut metagenome | biome: gut; material: feces | host: Homo sapiens | place: USA: Oklahoma
CAAAGGATAAATTAAAGAGTGTAAGACCATACAATATAGGGCAAGCATCAAGAATCTCTGGAGTATCTCCAGCAGATATACAAGTACTTTTAATATACTTAAAGACAAGGGGTAACTAATATGAGAGAATACCTTTTAGAAGGAATAAAAAAAATAGGTTTAGAATATACAGAGGAAAAAGTAGATAACTTGATAAAGTATCTAAATCTGTTAGTTGAGTATAATTCTCATACTAACTTAACAGCAATAAGAGATGAGAAGGGAATAATAGAGAAACACTTTTTAGATTCTCTTTTACTTCAAAATCTGATCAAAGAGGGAACTGAAAAAGCTATAGATATAGGAACAGGAGCTGGATTTCCAGGGATGGTTTTAGCTATTTTCAATCCAGAGATAGAGTTTACTTTAATGGATTCAATAGGAAAGAAAACTAAGTTTCTTCAATTAGTAAAAGAAGAATTAAATCTGGAAAATGTAAATGTTGTTACTTCAAGAGCAGAAGATTACATAACTGATGAGAATAGAGAGAGCTACGATTTAGGATTGTGTAGAGGAGTTTCAAAACTTAGTACAATTTTAGAGTACATACTTCCTTTCTTAAAAATAGATGGTGAATTTCTTTCTCAAAAGATGGAAGGAACAGGAGAGGAGCAAGAGGCAACAAATGCTCTGAATATTTTAAAAGGTAGAATAGAAAATATCTATGACTTAAACCTTCCATATTGTAATGATCCTAGGGTAGTTATTAGAATTAAGAAATATGAATCAAATGAGAAAAAATACCCAAGAAGAGCAGGAATACCTTTAAAAAGACCTCTATAATTGTAGGAGGATAAGATGAAAGAGTTTTATCAAAAGAACAAGAAAAAAGTAATAACAATGTTAACAACTCTTTTTGTTTTTATTGGGGGATATTGGGCTGTGGTTTATCATCTTCCTAAAACAATAGAAGTTATTGTTCAAATGGTTTTAGGAGCAACAATATCAAGTTCTTCAATAGAGTTTAAAGAGAATAAAATAGAGGTAAAAGATCTGAAAATTATCAATAAAAAAGAGATAATTATAGATGCACCAAAGGTAGATATACTTTATTCTAAAAAATCTTTAGAAGATCTTAGAATAGAGGAGATAATAATTTATGACGGAATTGCCAATATAACTAGAGAAAAAAATGGTGATATAAATATAGTTGCAGCTTTTACAGGTGGAACTAAAGAAGAGAAAAATAAAGTTGAAACAGAGAAAGTTGAAGTAAAAAAAGAGGAAGTATATAAACCAGGAATTGCAGTGCCAATAGATAAAATAACTGCTATAAATGCTACAACAAATTTTACAGATCTTTCATATAGAAATCCGATAAAGGAAACAGCTTATAATACAAATGGATATCTAACTTTTAGTAAAGAAACTGGAATTGATATGGAGTTTACTGGTAGCAATGAGGGGCAGATTTACACTTATAAGCTAAATACAAGTGAACAACCATATGATATGACAATAATCTTAAAAAATATCAGTGTGAGAGATGATCTTTTACAATATGCCTATGATGGAGAAGAGGTAGATTTTAATGGTGGAAAGCTCAATTTAGATCTATCTATCTCTCCAAAGGGGATGTTTGGTGGAGCAGATTTTAAAGATGTAACAGTAAGGTATAAAGATTTAGATGCTGATGTAAAAGTTTTAGATGGAACAGTTGATTTTTTAGGTAAGAGAATAGAGGTAAAAGCTAACTATAAAATTTTTAAAACTAAGGATAAATTTTTACTTGTATTTGATGAAAATGGAGAATTAAATATAGATTTTTCAGCTAGAGATATTTCATATGATGAATTAAAAAAATACTCATTATTAAAGGATAAAAATTTACCATTAGAAAATATCTTTATAGATGATGTTAAATTTAATATGAATTTAAATAAAGATAATGGTTTTTCAGTAACAATTGATTACTTTATAAAAAAATCTTTTGTAGAGAATCTTGAAATAGAAAATTTAAAAGGTAATTTTATCTATGATAAAGAGGGATTACATATAAAAAAATTAAATTCTATTTTAGGAATGAAAGACACAGGGATAAAAAAAGATCTCTCTTTAAAATTGGATTATATCAATAGTGAAGGAAATATAGATTTTTCTCTAAATAATATAAAAGGAGTAAATGATTTTCTTCCAGATATTCAAGGAAGTTTTAACTTTGATACAGGAGAAGAGGATTTTAAATTTAATTTCATATCTAATATCTTAAAAGTGAGAGGGATATATTTCTCAAAAATAAATAAACTTTTGCTTTATAGAAATGGAAAATACTCTATTGAGTATGATTTAACAAAGAAAAATCTTGAAAAGGGTAGTGGAGTAATAGATATAAATCTATATGGAGCTAACCTTGCTCTTGATTTTATAGCTAAAAACAATAAGATTACAATTGATAAACTTATAGCTAAAGATGAAAATAAAGAGAAAGATAGTTTAATTTTAACTGGAGATATTGATCTAAATAAATTAGATTATAATCTTTTAGTTGAAGGGAATAATTTTAAACTTAAAGAGAATGATTTAGAAGTATCAACTACTCTTAAAGGTAAAATATATAAAAAGGCTGAAGAAACTGGAGTTAATTTAGATATAAAAGATTTTTCTTTGAAATATATTGGAGAGATTAATAATATTCATGGAAACTTAGATTTAAAAAAATCTAAAGAGCTGTATCTTGATTTTAATGGAGAAATAGGACAGTTAAAATATAGTGATTATGATATAAATGGAATATTATTAGGATTTAGAATAAAAAATAACATATTTGAATTGAAGGATTTTGAAAATAGTATGTTAAATGGAAGGGGAACTATAAATCTGAAAACTCTTCAATCAAATATGGATTTTGCAATAAATGGACTTAGCTTTGAAAAATTTAACTTAGAATATCCTAAATTTTATCTGAATGACATTCAAGGAAAGGTAACAGGAAAGATAAATAATCCTAAGGTTGATGTAAAAATAAATGATACAACAGTTGAGCTCATTGAAGGGAAAAAAGATCTGAAGATTTCTGGAAATATAAACTATTCAGATTTTAAAATGAAGTTTAATAAAATATATCTAAATACTAATATTTTAAACGGATCTTATTTAATAAAAGATAAAAAATACTCTGCAATTTTAAATATTATAGAAGATGATCCATCAGAGTATTATTCAGATACAAACTTAAAGTATAGGGTTATTGGAACAGTAAAAGCTAAAGGAGAAGATAAAAAAGCAGATATAGGGATAGAGTCCACTATTGACAAAATTTATTTGAGAGGAAAAAAACTTCCAAATATATATATCAGTGGAAATTATAAGACAGATGATATTTCAACTGGAAAAATAAAATTAGATAAAATAATTCTCTCAAATAGCAAATTACATGATATAATTAAATTATCAGCAACTTATGATTTAGCTACTAAGATTGTAGATGCTGAAATAAAAAATCAAAACATAAATTTGGTGAACTTAGAAGAGTATATGGGTAATGAAAATATAAAGGGATCTATTTTAGCAAATGGGAAATTAGAGGGAACAGTAGAAGATCTAATCTATAATTTAACACTACAGAGCCCACAGATCTCTATACAAGATGTTAATTTTAAAAATTTTTTGGTAAAATTAAATGGAAATTTAGAAAATCTGAATTTAGAGAATTTTTCCTTTAAATATCTAAACAACTCATTTAATTCAAATGGAAATATAGGTTTAAAAAATAAAAAATATAATTTTTCTATGAACTCTTCTGAAATAAATTTAGATTTTTTAAATATTTTTTTAAAAAAATATGGTATAACTAATATAGAAGGAAGTGCAACTCTTAATTTACACCTTCAAGATACAGGAAACAAAGGTTATTTTAATTTGAATAGTTTTGGTTTAAATTATGATGATATCTATATTAATTTAAATAATCTAAATAGTACTATAAAATTAGATAAACAGCTTCTATATATAGAGAGTTTAAAAGGAATTTTAAATAAAGGGGAAGTTGAAGCAAAAGGATTTTTAGAGCTTCCAACTTTAACTGAAATTTCAGAAAATCCATATTATTTAGAGAATTTAAAATATGATGTAAGTTTAACAACAAAAAATATAGATTATAGATATGGTAAGAATTTTAACCTATTATTTAACAGTGATTTTAATATGAAAAATAGTTTATTAAAAGGAAATATCACTATTCTTGATGGAAAAGTTACAGATATTCCTAATAACTCAAAAACTATATTTCAAATTATAAAAAACTTCTTATTTAAATCCTCTTCAACAGTTGTTAATAATAGTGAGGAGCTAGGAGAGGACTTTAAAATAGATACAGTTTTTGAAAAGGCTTTAGAACTAGATGTTAATTTTAGAACTAAAGATGATATTGATTTAGATATTCAAGATCTCAATGTCTTTGTAAGTGATGTAACAGGTGGAGTTTCTGCAAATGGAAATATCACTGGGAAAAATGGTAAACTCTTTTTATTAGGAGATATTGAGGTAAAAAATGGATCTTTAGAAGTCAATGGAAATACATTTCAATTAGATAAGGCAATAGTTATTTTTAATGATAAAAAAGATTATTTACCAAATATCAATCCTACATTGATAATAGATTCAAAGGTAAAAGTTGACAATGATGAGATAGGAATGAGTATAAATGGAGAGCTAGATGATCTTAAATTTACAATAACATCTAAAAATGGAAGTTCAAGTGGTAATCTATCATCTCTATTGGTGGGAGATAGTAGTGAGGAGTTTTCAGATGGAGCTTCAACTACTTTGATAAAGACTGTTATAGGAAGTCAACTATCACAAACTTTATTTAAGCCTATTTCTAACTTAGTAAAAAATACTCTAAATATTTCTAAATTTAGAATAAAATCAAATATAATGACAGATGAGAGCACTAATCCCAACGAGGAAGATAATAGATTGAGATTAGGAGCAATTATTGAGGCAGAAGATAATATTTATAAGGATAAATTATATTGGGTAGCTAGAGGAAACTTGTTAGGAGATGATAGCACAGATAAAACAGAAAAAAATAGTGGGGCATTTGATGAGTATGATTTCTCCATAGAATACAGATTTAAACCTGGAAGATCTATAGGAATAGGGGTTGGAAAACTACCTGAGAGAGTTCAGACAAAATCAGATGAAAAAACAAAAGATGCAATAAATTATCATATAGACTTTAAATTTGAGAAAAAATATGATAATCTATTAGATATCTTTATAAAGTAATTGAACGGAGGTAAGGATGAGAAAACAATTAGTAGCACTGATGGTTTTTCTATTGGGACTTCTAAGTTTTGCTGCTGAATCTAACTACAGCATAAAGAAAATAGAAGTAGTAAACAATAGAGAAATTCCTTATGAAATCATTTTAGATGTTATGGTTTCAAAAGAGGGAAATAAGTTTGTAACAGAAAATATGATTGAAGATTACAAAAACATCAAAGGATTAGAGTATGTTGCAGATGTTGCTGTACAACCAACAGTATATGATGGTGGTATAAAATTAATAGTAAATGTACTAGAAAACAGAGATGCAAAGTCTGCACTTGAAAAAAATGGAATTATTCCTCTGTCAGAAAGAGGAAAAGTAGACACTTCACTACTTGTAAACTCAGTTGAGTTTGTAGGAAATCAATATGTAAGTAGAGATGAGCTTGCTAAATTAGTTCCTATTAAAGTGGGAGGATATTTCTCTAAAAATAAGATTATAGAGGGACATAAAAACCTTATTGAAAGTGGATACTTTAGAGATGTAGTTCCAGATGCAGTTAAAAGTGGAAATGGAGTAAAAATTATTTACTCTGTTATGGAAAACCCTATATTAAACGGGGTAAATATTATAGGAAACACTGTTTATACAACAGATGAACTTATGAAAGTTATTAAAACTGAGCCTGGAAAAGTTTTCAATATCAATACTATTAGAGAAGATAGAGATAGAATTTTAAGAAAATATCAAGATGATGGATATACACTTACTGAAGTTGCTGATGTAGTAATCAATGGAAATCTTGAACTTGAAATATATTTAAGTGAAGGAAAAGTAAGAGATATTCAATTTAAGAAAATGGTAACTAAGCAAAAAGGTGCTAGAAGAAAACCAACAGATGACGTTTTAAAAACAAAAGATTATGTTATTGAGAGAGAGTTAGAGTTCTCAAAAGATGAGATATTTAACTCTAAGAAATACGATGAAAGTGTAAAAAATCTAATGAGATTAGGACACTTTAAAAATGTAAAATATGAAGCAAGACCAATACCTGGAGATCCTGATGGAAGAACAATAGTACTTCTATTTGATGAAGAGAGAACAGCTATACTTCAAGGGGCAATCTCTTATGGATCAGAGATAGGACTTTTAGGAACTCTTTCAATAAAAGATACTAACTGGAAGGGAAAAGGACAAGAGCTAGGAGTTACATTTGAAAAATCAGATGAAGACTACAGTAGTTTCTCAGTTAACTTCTATGACCCATGGATTAAAGATACTGATAGAATTTCTTGGGGATGGAGCATCTACAAGAATACTTATGAAGATGATGATAGTGCACTATTCAATAGAATAGATACTATTGGAGCTAAATTCAACATAGGAAAAGGAATTACTAAAAATGTAAGATTAGGAATTGGAACAAAATTAGAATATGTTGAAGAGGAAGCTGACAAAGATGACTTTGAACATAGAGATGGTAAATACTATTGGAGAGAAGGAAATAGAAGTGAAGTAAAAGGAATGGATGATGATTACTTCATTTGGAGTATCTTCCCATCAATTACTTATGATACAAGAAACCATTTCTGGAATCCAACAGCAGGAGAATATGCAAAACTTCAATTAGAAGGTGGATATGCTAACGGATATGATGGAGATGTATTTGGAAATGTTACTTTAGAACTTAGAAAATACCACAGAGGATTATTTAAAAATAATACTTTTGCCTATAAAGTAGTTGGAGGAATAATGACTGATACTACTAAAGAGGGACAAAGATTCTGGGTTGGTGGAGGAAGTACTCTAAGAGGATATGAAGGAGGATTCTTCAAAGGAACTCAAAAACTTGTTGGTACAATAGAAAATAGAACTCAAATTAATGATCTATTAGGATTTGTTGTATTCTTTGATGCAGGAAGAGCTTGGAAATATGCAGGAAGAGCTCAAGACTACTATCATAATGCAGATTTCCCTGATAAAATAGCAACAACAGCTGGAGTAGGGTTAAGACTTAATACACCTATCGGTCCATTAAGATTTGACTTTGGATGGCCAGTAGGAGATAAGATGGATGATGGAATGGAATTCTATTTCAATATGGGACAATCATTCTAATCTAAATAAATTACAAACTGGAGGAACTAAAATGAAAAAAATATTGATACCAGCAATGGCTTTAATGCTTTCAGCATCAGCATTTGCAGTAAAAATAGGATATGTAAATTCACAAGAGGCATTCTCAAAATTCTCACAAACAAGAGTTGTTCAAGAAAATTTAAATAAAGAAAAAACTAGACTTGAAAATGAGATAAAACAAAAGGAAGTTGCTCTTCAAAAAGCTCAATTAGAACTTCAATCAAAGGGAAGTAAAGTAACAGATAAAGAGAAAAAAGCTTTTGAAAATCAAGTAAAAACTTTCCAAAAATTTATTCAAGATTCACAAACTAAATTGAGTAAAGAAGAGTTTACAAGATTCCAAGCTATTGAAGCAACTATGAATAAAGCTATAGATGAAGTAGCAAAATCAGGAAAATATGATTATATACTTGAAGCTGGAGCAGTTAAATTTGGTGGAGAAAATGTAACAACTCAAGTTATAACAACTATGGAAAAAATAAAGAAATAGAAATATTTTAGGGAGGTAATTATGAACTACAAATTAGCTGATTTAATTACTCTCCTTGGTTGTGAAGTAAAGGGAGATTTAAGTCTAGAAAATATTTCTGGGCTTGCTCCCTTTTTTCAAGCTCAGGAGGATAGTTTAACATTTGCATCAGATGAGAAATTTTTAAAGAGTTTACAAGAAACAAAAGCGAAAGTTATAATTGTTCCAGATATTCCTTTACCAGAAAATATAGGAAAAACATATTTAAAAGTTAAGGAAAATCCAAGAACATTGATGCCAAAACTTCTAAATTTCTTCAAAAGAGAAACTAAACCTTTTGAAAAGATGATAGAGGATTCAAGTAAGATAGGAAAAAATGTAAAACTAGCTCCAAATGTGTATATAGGACATGATGTAGAGATTGGAGATAATGTAGTTATCTATCCAAATGTAACAATATGTGAAGGGGTAAAAATTGGAGAGGGAACAATTATATATTCAAATGTTTCAATTAGAGAGTTCTGTGAAATAGGTAAAAATTGTGTTCTTCAACCAGGATGTGTAATAGGATCAGATGGTTTTGGATTTATAAAAATAAATGGAAATAATACTAAAATAGATCAAATAGGACATGTTGTTATTGAGGATAATGTAGAGATTGGAGCAAATACAACAGTTGATAGAGGAACGATAGGAAATACAGTTATAAAAAAATACACTAAAATAGATAACTTAGTTCAAATAGCTCATAATGATATTATTGGGGAAAACTGCTTACTTGTTTCACAAGTTGGAATAGCTGGAAGTGTAGAAGTTGGAAATAATACAACACTAGCTGGACAAACTGGAGTTGCTGGACATCTGAAAATTGGAAATAATGTTGTAATAGCAGCTAAATCTGGAGTTACAGGAAATGTAGCAGATAATCAAATGCTTTCTGGATACCCATTAATGGATCATAAAGAGGATCTAAAAGTTAGAGTTTCTTGGAAAAAACTTCCTGAATTATTAAAGAGAGTAAGAGCAATTGAAAAAAAATTAGAAGAAAAATAATTGAATAATATCAAATAAAGTGGTAAAATTACATAATATAAACAAAATAAATAAGATTATGAGGTAAAAATGAAAAAAAGAGTGTATTTTGATAAGTTTGGAGAGATGAAATTTATCTCCCACTTAGATTTACTGAGATTTTTCGATAGATTATTAAAGAAATCACAAATTCCAGTAAAATATAGTCAAGGATTCCATCCAAGACCAAAGATGTCCTTTGGTAGCCCTATATCCTTGGGAACAGAGGCATATAATGAACTTATGGACTTTGAATTAGAAACACCTATGTCAAATGAAGAGGTTTTTGATAGATTAAATAGTAGTAATGTTGTTGGATTTAGAGTAAATAAAGTAGAAGATGTAATAGGAAAATCTTCAATTATGGAAGAGTATACTATTATGGTTTATGAGATTGAAAGTGAAGAGGAGATAATTATAAAATTAGAAACTCTTTTAAATCAAGAAGAGATTGTAGAAGTTAAAGAGAAAAAAGGAAAAGTTACTACTAGAAATTTGAAAGAGAGAATAAAATCTTTTAGAAGAGAGGGTAACATGATAGAGATGGAGATAATAAATACATCTCCAAATTCATATCTTGATTTAGCTGGAATAGAGCAACAAGATGTAAAAATTAAAAGACTAGGATATAAAACAAATAATTAATAAACAACAGAAAGAGGAGAATAGATATTATGTTAGAGTTAAAATTTATTCGTGAAAACAGAGAACTTGTAAAGGAGATGCTTGCTAATAGAAATAGTAATATTGACCTTGCAGAGTTTGATAAACTAGATGAAGAGAGAAGAGCAATTCTTGGAGAAGTTGAATTATTAAAACAAAAGAGAAATACAGAATCAGCTGAAATAGCTAGATTAAAAAAAGAGAAACAAGATGCTTCAAAAATAATTGAAGAGATGGGAAAAGTTTCTGCTCAAATAAAAGAGTTAGATGCTAAACTTGCAGAAGTAGATGAAAAACTTAGATATTTCCAAATGACAATTCCAAATGTATATCAAGAAGGAACTCCTATTGGAAAAGATGAAGAATCAAATGTAGAGATCAGAAGATGGGGAACTCCAAGAGAGTTCACTTTTGAACCAAAAGCTCACTGGGAAATTGGAGAAGATCTTGGAATATTAGATTTTGAAAGAGGATCTAAATTAGGGGGATCAAGATTTGTTCTTTATAGAGGAATGGGAGCAAGAGTAGAAAGAGCATTAATCAACTTTATGCTAGATATGCACACTACTGAGCATGGATATACTGAGCATATCACTCCATTCTTAGTAAAAAGAGAGATCTGTGAAGGAACTGGACAACTTCCTAAATTTGAAGAAGATATGTACAGAACATCAGATGATATGTTCCTAATTTCAACTTCTGAAATTACTATGACAAATATCCATAGACAAGAGATCTTAAATGAAAAAGATCTGCCTAAATATTACACTGCATACTCACCTTGTTTCAGAAGAGAAGCTGGATCATATGGTAAAGACGTAAAAGGAATCATCAGAGTTCACCAATTCAACAAAGTAGAGATGGTTAAAATAGCTACTCCAGAAACTTCATATGATGAACTTGAAAAAATGGTAGTAAATGCTGAAGAAGTACTTCAAAGATTAGAGTTACCATACAGAGTTATCCAACTATGCTCAGGAGATTTAGGATTCTCAGCAGCTAAAACTTATGACCTAGAAGTATGGTTACCATCACAAAATAAATATAGAGAGATCTCATCTTGTTCTAACTGTACAGATTTCCAAGCTAGAAGAATGGGACTTAAATATAGACCAAATGGAAGCTCAAAAAGTGAATTCTGCCATACATTAAATGGATCAGGATTAGCAGTAGGAAGAACTTTAGTAGCAATTATGGAAAACTATCAACAAGAAGATGGATCATTCTTAATTCCTAAAGCTCTAGTTCCTTATATGGGTGGAATAGATGTTATTAAAAAGTAGTTTATTTTTACTGCTTTTAAGTAATATCTTTATAAATAATCTAAAAATAATGTGTGGTATTTCAATAATTCTTTTATTATTAAATATCACACTTAATAAAGATTTGAAAAATAATTTAAATAGAATGAAATTTCTATTTTTTCTATATTTTTCAACTTGTTTAATACAGTTATTTTATAAGCAAGAGGGAAGAGTTCTATTTAAGATTGCAAATTTTTATATAACTGAAGAGGGAATGTTTAATTTTTTACTTAATTTTTTAAGAATATTTAATTTATTAATGATCTCTTGGATAGTAAGTGCTAAAAAAATAGTGAGTGGAAAGTTTAATAAATATCAAAAGGTTATTGAAACAGTGATTGATTTAGTTCCACAGGCATTAGTCCTGATAAAAAAACGAATGCGTATAAAATGGTTTTTTAGGCATATTTTGAAACAAATAAAAGTAAAAATATGATCTATTAAAGAATTGATTTTCTAGTAAGAATCTGTTAAAATTAAAATATATACTTAATTTAAGGAGGAAGTAAATGTACAATTATAAAGATTTAGGACTTTCTAATACTAAAGAAATGTTTGCAAAAGCAAATAGAGAAGGATACTCAGTTCCTGCATTTAACTTTAACAACATGGAAATGGCTCTTGCTATAGTTGAAGCTTGTGCTGAAATGGGTTCACCAGTTATTCTTCAATGTTCAAAAGGTGCTTTAGGATATATGGGAGCAGATGTAGTTCCTCTATTAGCTAAAGCAGCAGTAGACAGAGCAAGAAACATGGGATCAGATATTCCAGTAGCTCTTCACCTTGACCATGGACCAGATCTAGCAACAGTTAAAACTTGTGTAGAAGCAGGATTCTCATCTGTAATGATCGATGGTTCTCACTATGATTTTGCAAAAAATATAGAAGTATCAAAAGAAGTAGTAGAATATGCTCATAAACATGATGTAACAGTAGAAGCTGAACTAGGAGTTCTAGCAGGTATAGAAGATGATGTTAAAGCTGAATCTCATACTTACACAAATCCTAACGAAGTTGAAGAATTTGTAAGCAAAACAGGAGTTGACTCATTAGCAATAGCTATTGGAACATCTCACGGAGCTCACAAATTTAAACCAGGAGAAGATCCTAAATTAAGACTAGATATCTTAAAAGAAATCGAAGTAAGAATCCCAGGATTCCCTATCGTATTACATGGATCATCAGCTGTTCCTCAACAATATACAAATATGATTAAAGAATTTGGTGGAGAAGTTAAAGATGCTATCGGTATACCAGATGAGCAATTAAGACTTGCTTCTAAATCTGCAGTTGCTAAAATCAACGTAGATACAGATGGAAGACTTGCATTTACAGCAGCAATCAGAAGAGTATTAGGAACTAACCCTAAAGAATTTGACCCAAGAAAATACCTTGGAGCTGCAAAAGATGAAATGAAAGCTTACTACAAAACTAAAATACAAGATGTATTTGGATCTGAAGGAGCTTATAAAAAAGGAACTAAATAGTTTGAATTTTAGCCTTGGTGAAAGCCAAGGCTATTTTTTTAGAAGTTATTATAAAAATTAAGGTAAATAAAAAGACAAATGAAAATTATAATTATAATTCTCATCTGCCTTAAAATTAGTTTAGGAGCTTATCTGTTTAAATATTTTTAATAATTTAGGCAAAATATAAGTATTTACCAACCTCTTTTTGCCATTTTTTCCTCTTCAGTAAGAGAATATACATTTATTCCTACCATAGCTTCTCCTAAATCTTCAGAGATTTCAGCTAAAATTTTAGGATTATTATAATTTTTTACAGCTTTAACTATTGCAGAAGCTCTTTTAACTGGATTTCCAGATTTGAAGATACCAGATCCTACAAATACACCATCACAACCTAATTGCATCATAAGTGCAGCATCAGCAGGAGTTGCTACTCCACCAGCAGCAAAATTTACAACTGGAAGTTTGCCATTATCATGAACAAATTTTACTAATTCATATGGAGCTCCAATTTCTTTAGCTATGTTAAAAAGTTCTGATTCAGAAGCTGCTACTACTTTTCTAATCTCTTCATTAACAGTTCTCATGTGTTTAACTGCTTCAATAATATCACCAGTTCCAGCTTCACCCTTAGTTCTAATCATACTAGCCCCTTCAGATACTCTTCGAAGTGCTTCTCCTAAGTTTCTAGCACCACAGACAAAAGGTGCTTTAAATTTAGTTTTATCTATATGAAATTTATCGTCAGCAGGAGTTAATACTTCACTTTCATCAATATAATCTATCTCTAGAGCTTCTAAAATTTGAGCTTCTACAAAATGTCCAATTCTTACCTTTGCCATTACAGGAATAGAAACAGCAGCTTGAATCTCTTTTATCATTTTTGGATCAGACATTCTGGCAACTCCCCCATCTTTTCTTATATCTGCAGGAACTCTTTCTAAAGCCATAACAGCACAAGCACCAGCTTCTTCAGCTATTTTAGCTTCTTTAGCATTAGTGACATCCATTATAACTCCACCTTTAAACATTTGAGCTAGATTTTTATTTAATTCATATTTTGACATAACAAAAACCTCCATATTGAATATTTTTTAGAATAATATATAATATGAGTATCGATACAGTTTTATATATTGCAATTTATATTATAAGTATCACATAAAATTTATATTTATTCAATATTAAAAAATGATAAGTGTATCGGTACAATTTTAAAGGAGATAGTTTCTATGTTAGATATATCGTTAAAAAGTAGAGAGAAAATATATATTCAAATCTACTATAAATTAAAAGAGATGATTGAAAATGGTGAGTTAAAAGGAAAAATTTTTTCTATTAGAGAGTTAGCTAAAAAATTTGGAGTAAGCCATTCATCTGTAATAAAAGCTTATGAAAAATTGGAAGAAAATGGCTATATTTATTTAAGAGGTGGAAGTGGAGCTTATGTAAATTATAATATAGAGAAGAAATTTTACCCAGAAGATCATATGGAGAATGAGATATTTAAATATGGATATTTTAGTAGTGAATATAGAATAGATTTCTCTACTGCTTCTCCAAGTGCAGATTTTTTACCAGTTGAAGAATTAAAAAAAAGTATAAATTATATTTTAGATAGAGATGGGGGAAAAGCACTATTATATGAAAATCCTCTAGGATATATGGAGCTTAGAAAAAGTATAAAAAAGCAGTTAAAAAAAGAGGGAATAGATGCGGAGATAAAAAATATTCAAATTGTTTCTGGAGCTCAACAAGGGATAGATATTATAAGTAAAGTTATAATTACTTCAGGAGATATAGTGGTTACAGAAGATCCAGTATATAAAGGGGCAATAGTTAGTTTTAAAAATAATGGAGCAAAGGTAGAGAAAGTTCAATTAAAAAAAGATGGAATTAATTTAAAAGAGCTAGAAAAAATTTTAAAAAGAGAAAAAATAAGATTTTTATATACAGCTTCAACCTATCAAAATCCTACTGGAATATCTATGTCTGAAAGTAAAAGAAAAGAGTTATTAAAATTAGCTGAGAAATATGATTTTTATATAATTGAAGATGATTGTAGTTCAGATATATATTTTTCTAATGAGAGAATAAAAAGTATAAAAAGTTTTGATAAAAATAACAAGGTAATCTATATAAAAAGCTATTCAAAAGTATTTATGCCTGGGTTTAGATTGGGATTTATCATAGTTCCAGAAAAAATAGCAACTTCAGTATTAGGTGGAAAATACTCTAGTGATATTTCAAATTCAGGATTAAATCAAAGGGTATTTCAATATTTTCTTGAAGAGGGAATATGGGAAAAACATATTGAAAGATCAAGAAAAGAGTTCAAAAGAAAACAGTTGTATATGTATAATAGATTAAAAAAAATAGAAAATTTGAAATTAAATAAACCAAAAGGTGGAATGAATTTGTGGGTTGAACTTCCCTATGAGATAACAGGAGAAGCTGTTTATATGAAACTTTTAAGAAGAGGAGTAGGAATTTTACCAGGGGTTGTTTTTTCTGAAAAAGCTTATAATTATATAAGATTAAGTTTTGCTCAATGTACAGAGGAAGAGATAGATGAAGGAATAAAGATTTTAGAAACAGTGATAGATGAGTTAAGATAAGAGAGGAGAAGATATGTTTAATAGGAGAGAAGGAAATATAAAGAGAATAAAGATAAAATTAGTAATTTTAGTTATTTTGATAGTGGTATCTTTAATTGTAAAATTTATAAATAGATAATAAAAAAGCTGAAGTTTTTAGTTTGACTAATCTCTTCAGCTCTTATTATTAACTATTTGCTTCCTCTTTTAAAAGTTCTAAAGTAACTTTAGTAGCAGCTACACAAGTTACTAATGGAGCAATAAAGATTCCTATAAAAGGAATAAGAAATAAAATAGTAAATATACTTCCTATCCATAGAGAGTAAAATCTCTGTTTTTTTAGAAATTTCAGACTCTCTTCAGGTGTGAAGTTATATCTTTCAAGGGTATAATCTATAAAAGAAAAACCAGTAAAATATCCTTGAAGTAGAAACATCAACAGTGGAATAGAAAGATTTATAGGAAATAGAAAACTACATAACATAATTATAAACATTCCTATAAGTTGCTTTATAAAACTTTTAATTCCAATCTGTATTCCTCTCCAAATAAATCTCATATTATCATTAAAAGAGAAATCATACTCTTTTCCTGTAAGATAGTTATCAACTTTTTCTGAAACATATCCCATAAATGGGGATAAAATAACTAAAAGAACAGATTTATATATAAGAAAATATAATGATGCTACAACTATCCAAATAGTAATTTTTAATATTATTGAGATAATTGAGTGATATTCAGAGATATTAAAGATATTCTCTAGATAATTTAATAATCCACCTGAAATAAAATTTGCTCCAACCATCATTAAAATAAAGAGAAAAGCACCTAAAATTCCAGGAATAAAATAATATTTCTTTAAACCTATTATTCTAATTAAACTAAAAGATTCAGAAAATGCTGTTAAAACTAATTTAATACTTTTCATTTTAACCCCTCTTTAATCTTCAAGATGAGAAATATCAGAGAAAACCTTAATATTAAATTTTTTATCTTTATACTCTACAATTGATAAACTTGTATTTCTAGGAACTTTTGCAGCTCCTAAATCCCTGATATTTTCATCATTTATAATATGGAATAGAGCTTTTAAAGTTACCCCATGAGTAACAACAGCTATTCTATCTCCATCTTTGTGCATAGCTAAAAGTTTATTTAATCCAACTTTTACCCTTTCAATAACCTCATAGTAAGTTTCTCCATTATACCCTGTTGGAGCATAATCTTTAGGATTGTTAAAGAAGTTGTAAAACTCTTCTGGGTATTTTTTCTCAAACTCCTCACGAGGAACTCCCTCCATGTTTCCCATTGAGATCTCTCTAAATTCATCAATAAATTTAATCTCCTGTTTTTTATCTCCTAAAATTAGCTTACTTGTAGCAATTGTTCTTCCCATAGGAGAAGAGTAAAAAGCTGTAAACTCAGTATCTTTCAGTTTTTCACCAAGTTTTCTAGCTTGAGACATACCAAGTTCAGTTAAAGGTGAATCAGAGCTCCCTTGAAATATTTTTAAGGTATTCCATAGAGTTTCTCCATGACGTATAAAGTAAATTTCCATTTATCAGTTCCTTTCTATTTTTAAAATTTATTTGCTTATATTTTTAAACTTTTCACTTTGTAAAAATCTTTTAATATTATTAATTCTAGTTTGATCATTTGGGTGAGTACTTAAAAATTCTGGTGATTGATTTCCACCACTAGCTTTTGCCATTCTTTGCCAAAATGTTAAAGCATAATTAGGGTTATAACCTGCTATTTTCATAAAAATAAGTCCAAGTTCGTCAGCTTCTGTTTCTTGAGTTCTACTGTAATTAAGCATAATAAGATTTGATGCACTTCCATATAGCTCTTGAGGTACTCCAAAAGCAACACCTAATAAGGCTCCTACACCATTTTGAATCATAGATTGACTTTGTTGTTCTCTGCTGTGTTGAGCTATGGCATGAGCAATCTCATGGGACATTACAACTGCTAATCCCTGTTCATTTTGAGTATAAGGTAAAATACCAGTATATACAGCAACTTTACCACCAGGCATACACCAAGCATTAGGAGTTTTATCTTTTAATAGATTAAATTCCCAAGCATATTTTATATTTGATCTTCTCTCTTCTGGATGAAGTTGGAAATATCTTTCAACAGCTTTGGCAATATTATTTCCTACTTTTTTTACCGTTTTAGCATCGTTATTATTTAAAACAACACTTTGATTTAAAACTTGTCGATATTGTGTATAACTTTGTTGAATAAGTGGAGCTTCATCAACTAATAGAAGTTGTTTTCTCCCTGAGATTGGAGCACTACTACATGAAATAACTAATAATGATATAAATATGATGGACAATAATTTTTTTAACTTCATAGGCATCCTCCAAGTTTAAATTTTCTTTGTATATTTTCTTACTTTAAAGTATAATAAAGTTATAATAATATTTTACACAATTTAAAGGAGGTTGTAAATTGAAATTTTTAGGAGTAATACCATCTAGATATGCCTCTACAAGATTAGAGGGAAAACCTTTAAAAGATATATGTGGACATACTATGGTGGAATGGGTATATAAAAGGGCGTTAAAATCTAAATTAGATGGAGTAGTTGTAGCAACTGATGATGAGAGAATTGTTGATGAAGTAAAATCTTTTGGTGGAAATGTTATTTTAACAAGAAAAGATCATATTAATGGAACAAGTAGAATAGCTGAGGTATGTGAAACTTATACAGATTATGATGTAATTGTAAATATTCAAGGGGATGAACCATTAATAGAGCCAGATATGATCAACTCTATTATAGATTCATTTGTTGAGGACAATACAATCCCTATGAGTACATTAAAGTATAAGCTTACAGATATGGCAGAGATTGAAAATCCAAATGCAGTAAAAGTTGTAACAGATAAAAATGATTTTGCTATCTATTTTTCAAGAAGTGTAATTCCATATCCAAGAAATTTAAATATGGATAATTATTATAAACATGTGGGAATCTATGGATATAAGAGAGATTTTGTAATGGAATATGCTAAAATGGCATCAACACCATTGGAACTTTCTGAATCTTTAGAACAGTTAAGAGTTTTAGAAAATGGATATAAGATTAAAGTTTTAGAAACTCCATATAAGATAATAGGTGTAGATACACAAGAGGAATTAGAAAGAGTAAGAGAGTATATAACTAAAAATGGATTAGTTATTGACTAAGAATGGAGAAAATAGATGTCTAAAAAATTAAAATTTATTTTAGGAGCAGTTCTAGCATTTAGCTTATTTACTGGTTGTTCAAACTCAGATAGAAAAACATATAGCATTTTTAAACCTAGTGTACAAAAGCCACAACATGTAAAGGGAAGATATGAGTTAGATTATACTTTCTTTAAGAAAAATAATCTTCCTATTCCAGAGAATTATAAGGGAAATGTTGTTGAATATCTTTTGATTGGAAATGATGTTCATAAGGAACATAGAGATGAGTTCTTTAATGAGTATAATGAAGATGAGGTATTAGCCTTTTTTAAAGATACTAAGATAAAAGGGTATGGAGATAATTCAAGCTATTGGAGATGGAAGATGACATTTACAGAGGAAGAGTTTAATAACTCTGTTAAATACAATCTGCCAATAGTTTATAGATCTCGTCCTAGAGATGTTCTTACATTAGCAGATGGAGAATGGAAAAATCTGCCAATAACTTCTAATAGTATAGGAGAGATAAAAGATGTACAAGTTGCTGCTAGAGGAAAATCTGGGGTAATAACTTATCTATTAATAACAACTACTAAAAATAGATATTTAGTTGCTAAGGAGTTAAATATAAGAAAGTTACTAACTGCTGATAAAAATAGTATAAAAACTGGTAGAGTAATTGGACTTTATGGAGCTAGAGGGGGAGAGGATTATAGAGAGAATCCTTTGAGAAAAAATATCTCACTTCTTCCATCAGCTTATTTAGCAATAGAAAAAGGTTTGGGAAAGGTTACTTTATATGGTGGTGGAAATGGACATGGAGTTGGAATGCCACAATGGACAGCCTATGATTTGACTAAAAACTACAACTACGATTATAAAGATGTTTTAGAAAGATACTACCCAAATACTAAGATAAAAAATATGTATAGCATAAAGGGAGTAGAAAAAAATATTAGAGTGGGAATTACAAATAGTGGTGGTGGATTAGATCACACTAGAGTAGTTATGTATAGTGGTGGAAAACTAAAAATAGAAGGTTCTGGTTTTAAAATAAATGTTCCTATAAATCAAAAAGTTGAAATAGTAAATATTGGAAATAAACTTTCTATAAAAGTTAATGGAAAACAGAGAGTAAAAACTGTAAATCCTATTAGATTAGTAGGAAATGGTTACTATATAAGAATAGTAGGACTAAAAAGGGCTCATACTACTACCCCTATGTATAGAGGAATTATGGAGGTAAAGCCTTCAAGAACTTCTAGCAAGGGAATAAGGGTAATAAATGAGATCTATATAGAAGATTATTTGAAACAAGTTGTTCCTAGTGAGATGCCACAAAGCTTTGGTGTTGAAGCATTAAAGGCTCAAGCAGTAGCAGCAAGAACTTATGCTCTAAGTGACTATCTAAAATTTAGATATAAAAAAGAGGGATTCCATGTAAAAGATACAACAGAAAGTCAAGTTTATAATAATCAAAAAGAGAATGAAGATGCTAATACAGCAATAAATGCTACTAAAGGTAAGGTAATGATATATAAAGATAAGCCTGTTGATGCTAAGTATTTCTCTACATCAGGTGGATTTATGGAAGCAGCAAATTATATATGGTAATTGGAAAGAGTTGAGTAGATTGATTAAAATTTACTTAACTCTTTTTGTATTGAGGAAAAAAAGGGGCTGTTGCAAAATTAATTACAACAGCCTATCTAAAATATTATATTTTGATTTTAAAAAAGTACGAAAAATTTTGTAAATTAAATCAGTATTCAACTAAAAAGTAAAAATTCTTGTAATAATTATTATGTAATAAAAAATTAATCTATTATTTTTCTTGCATATTTTTTACAGATGAATAAGTTAAACCATTGATTTGTTCCTCTCTTGGTTTACCTGTAAATAAAGATGCAATTAGAGAAACAACAATGCTTCCACCTATAATTAAGAATGAAATCATAAATTCAAATACTTGTGGTTTTGCATAATTAGGAATAATAGAAGCAGCTATTCCCATTGGATCTGTCAGATATACAGCTATTAAAATAGATGCAATAAATCCAACCCACACAGCTTTTGTATCAACTTTTTCAAAGAAAATTCCAACTAAGAAAACCCCAGCAATAGGACCTCCAAGTAAACCAGTGATAGCTTGGAAATATAGGAACATATCCCCTTGTCCTGCATATAAAAAGTGAACTGCAAGAATTGTACTTAAAATTCCAACTATCCAACTTGATCCTTTTGCAAAACTCAACTTTTGTGTATCTGTCATATTAGGTCTTAATTGTTCTAAAATATCAGCAGTCATACAAGTTGAAACAGAGTTTAAACTTGAAGAAACTGTTGATTGAGCAGCAGCAAATATTGCAGCAAGAACTAAACCTGAAACTCCTGTTGGAATATATTGAATAACAAAGTATGGAAGAATTGCATTTCCATTTATTCCTTGAGGAAGTTGAGCTTTATATTTAAAGAAGATATATAGTGCAGATCCCATTCCAACAAATATAAAGATACTTGTTAAAAGAAGAGGAATATTTATAAATAGACTCTTCTTAGCTTCTGTTTCATTTTTAGTAGTATTGTATCTTTGAACAATATCCTGACTTCCTACATATGAGTAGATAGAGTTTACAAATCCCCCAATAAGCATTGTCCAAATACTTATTTTAGCAAGATCTAAACTAAAGAAGTCACTTGTCAACATAAGTCCTCCCTCTTGAAGAGCTTGGAACCCTTGTCCAATTCCTTCAGGAGCAGCAGTAAATCCAGCAATTATAATTAAAAATGCACCTATTAAAAGTACAATTGTTTGGATTGCATCTGACCAAAGCACAGCTTCAATTCCACCCATAGAAGTGTAAGCAACACAGAAAATAGCTACACCTACTGTTAAAAGTACAGGATTAAGTGATGGTAGTGCTTGTTGTAGAGCAAGAGTTGGCAGATATAAAACTATTGCCATTCTTACAACATGGAAAATAATAAATGCCAAACTACCAATTAATCTAAATTTATTATCAAATCTTTTTCCAAGATATTCATAAGCAGTTGTAATATTAACTCTTCTAAAGAAGGGAACAAACACTACTGCAGCTACCCAAACAATAGGGATAATCCCTAAGGGAGCCATACCAAGAAGCCATCCTTTACTAAAAACAGAAGCAGGAATAGCTATAAAAGAGATTGAAGAAAGAGCAGTAGCATAAATGCTACAAGCTGTTACCCAAGAAGGAACTCTTCCTCCAGCTTTAAAATAATCTTCAGTAGAAGTTGTTCTTTTAGAGAAGTAAACTCCAACCATAAACATTCCGATAAAATATAGTAAAATAACAACCCAGTTAAACCAATGCCAAGCCATAATTAAAAACCTCCCAAAATTTTATTAGAAATTTTAATTTTTAGAGATTTAAATTTACACAATTGTTTTCATATACTTGAAAAAACCCCTGTCAACTAAGATAGGGGCTTCTTTATCAAAATATTATAAAGTAGCATATTTTTGATTTTGAGGTTTGATTGCATTAGAGTAAACATATAATATACTCTTTCCTTTAATAGTATTAATAATCGTAGCATTAACACTTTCAGGAACAGCAAAACAACCTAAACTTCTTCCAAGTCTTCCAGAAGTTTCAATAAATTTTGGATTGGCATAATCTGCTCCATGTACAACTATATTTCTTTTTTTAGCATTATCATTTACTCCCTTTTCTAGACCATTTAGTCTTAGAGAATAACCATTTCTTCCGTTGTATGATCCTTCAGTAAGGAAAAGTCCTACTGAACTTTTATTTGAGTTAGATTTATTGGAAAAACTTTTAGCATATAGATCACCAGTATTTTTTCCATGAGCTACATAAGATTGTAATAAAATAGCTTTCTTATCTAAATCTAAAACAAACATTCTTTTTACAGTAGAGGGAAGAGAGAAATCCACTATTGTTAAGATATTTTTTTCTTTATTTTTAGTCTTATTAAATCCATCAATAGCTTGAGAAAAAGCTTGGTAATTAATAAGTCCATTTAATTTCATCTCATTATATAAATTTTTAGCATAAAATTGGTTATTTTCCTTTGTGAAAACAGTTAAAGAAAGTAAAATTCCTATAAAAAAAATAAGTGTTTTTCTACCAAAATTCATTTCAAAATATTCTCCTTACTAACTAAATCTTTTTACTAATAACTCTGCAATTTTATAGAACATGAAAAGTCCTATTCCACAATATGATACTAAAAGGATAGTAGCTCCAAATCTATTGTCAGTTTCAAGCTCTTTATCATTATCTTCTATCTCTTCATCCATTAATTTATTTATTTTTTCTAATTCTTCCAATTCTAATTTTTCTCTCATAGTTATCATCTCGATTCCTCCATAAATTATAAATTTTTAATTATTTTAAATTAAATGAAAGAATCTTTTTAAATCCGTAGGACTCGAGTTTTATATCTAGTTAATATTGAATAATTATTTATATCATAGAGAATATTTTTAATTTTCTCTAATAATGGTATCTTTGTAAACAGATTGTTATTTGCAGTAAAAATAGTAGGTAATAGATCTCTCCAAATAACAATTTCATTGGTGTTGCTATGGTTTATCTCACTAGAGATATAATTTTGAATTGGTTCACTTTCGTGAAGAAGAATTATATTTGTTTGTGTATGTTCATAAGTTAGAGAAGGTTTTGCATGTTTTAAATGGTAAGTTGAAGTAAATAATGCAAAAATAATAGCTATTAAAAAATAAGTAACTTTAAATTTGATATTTACTTTCATGCTTTTACCTCCTTTTACAATTAATCTACTATTATAATACTATTTTATTAAAAGAATTTCTACTTTTTTTTGTTAAGATATGAAAATTTTTTTGTTCCATATTATAGCTTTTTATCTTAAAACTCCAAGAAGACTCCCCCTCTTTAGGTGGAAAATGAATTGGAGTCAACCTCTTTTTTCAAGCTTAAATATATGGTATAATTAAACATAGGAAAAGGAGGTGATTTTGCTATGTATCTTACAGTTAAACAACAACTTAAACATCTTTCTAAAGAAGAGTATCTTTCTCTTAAAGAGCTTTCACATACTGCTAAGAATCTATATAATCAAGCTGTATACAATATTAGACAATACTACTTTCAAAAAAAGAAATATCTTAATTATCAAAAGAATAATTCTCTTTTAAAAAGTAGTGAAAATTATAAAACTCTTAATTCTAATATGTCACAACAGATTCTTAAAGAAGTTGATGGTTCTTTTAAGTCTTTTTTTAATCTTCTAAAAAAGAAAAATAAAGGAATGTATAATGCTAAAGTTAAACTTCCTAGTTATCTTCCTAAGAATAGTTTTACTACTCTTGTTATTGGTTTTGTTAGACTTAATGAAGATACACTTGTAATTCCATACTCTAATTCTTTTAAAAAGAATCATAAAAAGATTTCAATTAAGATCCCACCTATTTTACTTGATAAAAATATCAAAGAAATTAGAATTATTCCTAAATTTAACGCTAGGTTCTTTGAAGTTCAATATACTTATGAAGTACAGGAAGAACAAAGAAATTTAGATAAAACACATGCACTAGCTATTGATTTTGGAATTAATAATCTTGCAACTTGTGTTACAAGTAAAGGCAGATCTTTCATAATAGATGGAAAAAAATTAAAATCTATTAATCAATGGTTTAATAAAGAAAATGCTCGTCTTCAAAGTATTAAAGATAAGCAAAAATATGGTAAAAAACCAACTTTAAGACAAAAATATCTATATAGTTCTCGCAATAATAAAGTAAATGACTATATGTCTAAAACAGCAAGAAAGATAATAAATTACTGTTTAGAAAATAATATTGGTACTTTAGTATGCGGATATAATGAAACTTTCCAAAGAAACAGTAATATTGGAAAAGCGAATAATCAAACTTTTGTTAATATTCCATTTGGAAAGTTAAGAGAAAAACTTGAATATTTGTGCAAGCTGTATGGCTTGATTTTTGTAGAGCAGGAAGAAAGCTATACATCAAAATCAAGTTTTTTTGACATGGATATTTTGCCAAAATTTGAAATAGATAAACCTCAAACTTATTCTTTTTTAGGAAAGAGAATAAAGAGAGGGTTATATCAAACATCAAAAGGCTATATACTTAATGCAGATGTAAATGGAGCATTAAATATTCTAAGAAAAAGTAATGTAGTGGACTTAGAAGTCCTATACAGTAGAGGTGTAGTGGACACACCTGCAAGAATAAGGATAGCATAACTATCAAACTTCTTTAGAATTACTCTGATGAGTAATTACGAAGCTCTCACCTCTATAGGTGGGAGTAGTTCACCTAAATATTATTATTTATGGTATAATCTAAGTAGGGGAGAAATTTAATTTTAGAAGGGAGCTGAAAAAATGGACTATAAAGAATTAGAGGAAAGATTAAATTTTATAACTCATTATATAGGAACAGGAATGGCAATAGCAGGATGTGTGGCTCTGATAGTACATGCAGTTAGAACAGGAAGAGTAGATTATATAGTAGGAAGTGGAATTTTTGGTGGAGCATTAATTTTAATGTATAGTATGTCTGGAACTTATCATATTCTTCAAGAGGGGAAAATAAAAAATATATTTAAAATTTTAGATCACTCAGCAATCTATATTTTAATTTCAGCATCATATACCCCTTATATCCTAACAGTATTAACAGGAACAGGAAGATGGATACTCTTTGTGTTTCAATGGGGATTGACAATTTTAGGAATTCTATTTAAAATTAAATTTGTAGGAAGATTTCAACTTTTATCAACAATAATATATGTTATAATGGGATGGATAGTAGTTTTTGTTTTTAAAGATCTTAAACTAAATCTTAACTCTATTTCATTAAATTTACTTGTATGTGGTGGAGTGGTATACACAGTAGGAGCTATTTTTTATTCATTAAAAAATATAAAATTTACCCATGCAATATGGCATCTATTTGTAATAGGTGGAAGTGTGTTAAACTATCTTTCAATTTATAATATTGTAAGTGTTTAAAGGGGTCAATGATGAATATTTTAATAGTACAAAGAGATAGAGAGATACAAAAATATCTGAAAAAAGGTTTAAAAGAGTTAGGATACATAGTAGAAATATGTTCAGATAGAGATGATGCTTACTATCATATTAAAAGTGATAATTATGATTTAGCTATTTTAGATATTGATATAGAGAATGGAAATGGGATAGAACTGTGCTCAGAAATAAGAGAGATCAATAAAAAAATAGGGATAATCTTTTTATCTAGTGAAAATGAGATAGAAAAAAAGGTTCAAAGCTTAGATAGTGGAGCTGATGACTATATTACTAAACCTTTTTCTTTTATTGAGTTAGCAGGAAGAATTCGAGCTATTCTTAGAAGATGTAAAGGAAATATCAATAAGACAGAGAATAATTTAACAATAAAAAATTTAAAGCTGGATCTTTTAACTAGAGAGGCAAAAAGAGGAGATAGAGAGATAGAGTTAACTTATAGGGAGTTTGCTCTTCTTGAGTACTTAATAAGAAATAAAAATCTTGTTTTAAGTAGAACAATGATAAGAGAAAAAATCTGGAATATGAACTACACAGCAAATACAAATATTGTAGATGTGTATATGACTCATCTTAGAAATAAAATTGATAAGGGAGAAGAGGAGAAGATTATTTATACTGTAAGAGGAGTTGGATATATATTAAAAGGATAGGAGAAAAGAGATGAATTTTTATGTAAAAATGTTAATTAAAGTTTTAGAAAAAAGTATGTCAGCACAAGAGAGTGAAGTATTAAAAAAACTAAAAGCAGGGATAGATTTAGATACTAAAGATAGAAAAGAATTGGAAGAGCTAATAGATAATCTATAAGTTCTGGGAGGCAAAAATGAGATTATTATATGACAGAAATAAGGCAGCAATAATTTACAAGGATAGGGAGTATTCATACAAGGAGTTATTAACAGGGATAAAATATTATTCAACTTTATTAGATATAAAGAAAGATAGTAAAGTAGTGGTGTATGTAGAAAATAGACCAGAGATAATACAATCTTTCTTTTCTATTTGGGAAAAACAAGGGATAGCAATAGTATTAGATGCTGGGTATACTCCAGAACAACTACTATATGTTTTTAATGATGCAGAGCCAGAATATATCTATGCAACAAATAAAAACTATAAAAATGCTGTTGCAGCAAAAGAGATGTATGGAAAAGATATTGAGATAATAAATATAGATGATATAGTTGTACCTAAAGAGTTTCGACCTGACAATTATGAATTAAATGTTGATAATGTAGAGGATACAGCAGTAATTTTATACACTTCAGGAACAACAGGAAATCCTAAAGGGGTAATGCTATCATATAAAAACTTGTTATCCAATGTAAATGCTATAAAAGCTATAAATTTAGTTGATGAAACAGATAGAGTACTAGCTATTCTTCCATATCATCATGTATTCCCATTAAATATTAATCTATTGATGACAATGTATTTTGGAACATTAGTAGTTATTTTAGATGAGTTATCATCAGAGGCTCTTCGTCATGCACTTAGAGAGTATAAGATAAGTGTAATAATTGGAGTACCAAGAGTTTGGGAGATGTTACACAAAGCTATTATGAATAAGATTAATAGTAGTTGGATAACTAAGAAGATATTTAAAATTTGTCAATCTATAAATAGTAAAGCTTTAAGCAGACTTGTATTTAAGAAAGTATACAATGAACTTGGAGGATCTCTAAGGGTTATGGCATCTGGAGGAGCTAAGCTAGATCCAGAAGTTTCAAGAGATTATCTAACTTTAGGATTGCCAATGATAGAAGGATATGGACTTACAGAAACTTCACCTATTATAGCATTTAATAAACCTACTAATGTAAAAGCTGGAACAGTTGGAGAGATTATTCCAGATGTAGAGGTAAAAATAGCTGAAGATGGAGAGATTCTTGTAAAAGGTGCCAATGTAATGAAGGGGTACTATAATAATCCTACTGCAACTAAAGAGGTTATTGATGAAAATGGATTTTTCCATACTGGAGATTTAGGAAAATTTGATGGAGATCACCTTGTAATAGTTGGAAGAAAAAAAGAGATGATAGTATTATCAAATGGTAAAAATATAAACCCAGCAGATATTGAAAATGAGATTATGAAGGGAACTGATCTTATAAAAGAGATAGCTGTAATGGAGTATAATAATCACTTGATGGCAGTTGTATATCCTGATTTTGATTTGATTAAACATAGAAATATAACTAATATCAAAGAAAGTTTAAAATGGGAGATAATTGATAAATATAATGTAACAGCTCCTAAATATAGAAAGATTTTAGAAGTAAAAATTGTAAAAAATGAACTTCCTAAAACAAAACTTGGAAAAGTAAGAAGATTTATGTTAAATGATTTCTTAAAAGGGGAAGTTGTAGAAGAGGGAGCAGAGGGAACAGTAGTAAATCAACAACCTAAAAAAGAGATTGAAGTTCCTGAAGAGTTAAAAGAGATCTATACAACACTAAAAGAGAATATTGAGAGAAACTATGATGCTCAAGTTACTCCAGATGCTCACTTAGAATTAGATCTAGGATTAGATTCATTAGATATAGTTGAGATACTATCTTTTGTAGAGAGTAGTTATGGAGTAAAAATAAAAGAAGAGGAATTTACAAATATAAAAAATGTCTTAACTTTAGCAGAATTTATTAAAAATCATGGTGGAACATTTAGCAGTGTTGAGATAGATTGGAAAAGTATTTTAAATGAGAGAATAGATATTGAGCTTCCAAAATCAGCTTGGGTAGGAAAATTAATAAGAATTATAACAATGCCAATTTTCTCACTATATTTTAGTTTGAAAAAAGAATCACAGGAGAAAATTTCAAATGAACCAGCTATTTATGTAGGAAACCATCAAAGTTTCTTAGATGCTCTTATGTTTAACCAAGCTATACCAATGAAGATGATGGCTGATACTTATTATATAGCAACAGTGGTGCATTTTGATACTCCACTTAGAAGATATTTAGCAGATAGAGGAAATGTTTTAATAGTAGATATTAATAAAAATCTAAAGGAAACTCTACAAGTATCAGCTGAAGTTTTAAGAGAGGGTAAAAATTTAGTTATATTCCCAGAGGGAGCAAGAACAAGAGATGGAGAGTTACAAGAGTTTAAAAAGACTTTTGCTATCCTGTCTAAAGAGTTAAATGTACCAGTAGTGCCATTTGGAATAAAGGGAGCATACAAGGCTATGCCATATGGAAGTAAATTCCCAAGTATGTATCCTATTAAGATAAAATTCTTTGATAAGATATGTCCAGAAAATCTAACAATAGAGGAGATTGTAGAGAAGAGTAAAGAAGAGATTGAAAGTTGGTTAATGAGATAGAGGGATTAAATAACTTTAAATGGAAGAGATATGGAAAATAAAATAAGAGAGATATTATCAAAATATGATGGAACATTTAGTGTAATTATAAAAGATTCCTTTGGAAATAGAGTATCAATAAATGAAGATAAAGTTTTTTTATCAGCAAGTATAATAAAACTTTATATATTAAGTTGTATACCAAAATCAGATTATAGTAAAATAATCATATTAAAAGACAAGGATAAAGTAGAGGGAAATGGATTATTAAAATCACTAAAATCTGGTGTAGAATTAACAATAAAAGATTTAGCATATTTTATGATCTGCTTAAGTGATAATACAGCTACTAATATTTTAATAGATTATTTAGGAATGGAAAATATCAACAACTTTCTAAAAAATAGTGGTTATTGTGATACTGTTTTAGGTAGAAAGATGATGGATATAGAGGCTAAAAAGCTGAATAAAGATAATTTTACATCTCCAAAAGATAGTGAAAAAGTATTAGATATTCTATGTAATGATAAAGATTCTTTAGATATGTTAAAAAATCAAGCTTGTAACAATAAACTACATTTATATATTCCAGAAGAGGAGATATTAGCTCATAAAACAGGGGAGTTACCCTCTGTGGAACACGATGTTGGAAGGCTATATTTTAACAATGGTTGGGTTGATATATTGGTTTTCACTCAAGATTTAAAAGAGAATATAGATGGAATACTTATAAATAATGAGATAGGAAAAATTGTTTATGAGTATTATAAAAATAGAGGCTACTAATAGCCTCTATTTTTCTTATTTACATAATTATTTATTTAAAAAATCAAGAGCATATTGAGCATAGAATGCTACACCATATTTGAAAGCATCTTCATCAACATTAAATTTACCATGATGGTGAGGATAAACAATTCCTTTAGCTTCATTTCTAGCTCCAAGTCTAGTCATAACACCAGGAACAATAGAAGAAAACTCAGAGAAATCTTCTCCACCTGTGCTAGGTGGAAGATGAAGTACATTTTCTTTTCCTACAAGTTTGCTAGCAGCTTCTTGAGCTATCTTAGCACATTCATCATCGTTGATAGTAGGTTTAACACAAGAATCATATTCCATTTCAGCAGTTGCCCTATATGCTTCGGCTGTAGATTTTGCTATTCTTTCAATAGCAGCTGAGATAACATCTTTGTATTCAGGCTTGAAATATCTAACAGTTCCCTCTAGTACAGCAGTAGGGGCGATAACATTAAATCTAGTACCAGATTTAATAGATCCAGTAGTTACAACAACAGGATCAAATGGACTTAACTCTCTACTAACAATAGATTGTAGGTTCATAACAGTAGCAGCTCCAACAACAACAGCATCAACACATTGTTCAGGTCTAGCTCCATGTCCACCCTTTCCAGTAATAGTTATTTTAAAAGCATCAGCAGATGCCATTCTAGGACCACTATCAGCATTGATAGTTCCAGTAGGCATATCAGAAGAGATATGGATTCCCATTACCCCATCTACTCCATCTAAAACTCCATCAGCAACCATTGCTGCTGCTCCTCTTCCTACCTCTTCTCCTGGTTGGAAGAAGAATTTTACAGTTCCTTTAAGCTCATCTTTCATTTGATTTAAAACTTTAACAGCTCCCAATAGCATAGCTCCATGAGTATCATGTCCACAAGCGTGCATTAGTCCAGGTACTTTAGAAGCATAATCAACATCATTCTCTTCAACAACAGCTAGAGCATCAATATCCCCTCTAAGAGCCACAGTTTTACCAGGAGTATTACCATGAATAGTGGCTACAACTCCAGTTCCAGCAACACTTTTATATTCAACACCCATTTTATCTAGCTCTTCTTTAATTCTTGCAGAAGTATTAAACTCCTTCATGCTAGGTTCAGGATTCATGTGAAACTCTCTTCTCATTTTAACAACATACTCTTGTACTTCTTTTGCTAATTCTAATGTTTTCATAAATTTCCTCCTCTGTTTTATATATAATTCTATTTTTCTTCATCTAAAACATACATATTTGTAACATCAATATATCCATCATTTCTAAAAACAAGATTTTTTACATTTTTTCTAATAGCCATATTGATCATTGGATAAACTAAAGTATAGTGAGGTAAATCCTCTTGTAAAATATTTTGTACTTCGTGATAAGCTTTAGTTCTTTCCTCTTCATTACTAGAATATCTAGCTTTGTCTAATAACTCATCAACTCTCTCATTTTTATAATAACTTCTGTTTCCTGATAATCCTTGTTGACTAGAATGGAATAAAGGATATAGGAAAGCATCAGCATCACTAGTAGAGTTCCATGATAATAAGTAAAGTTGTTTATTTGGTTGAGCAGTTCTTGAGATATATGCTCCCCATTCAAAGATTTTAATCTCTGCATTGATTCCAATCTGTTTTAATTGCTCTTGCATAATAACACACATATCTGTTCTAGATCCCTCATCATTTACCCAAAGTTCAATATCCAATCCATTTTCATATCCAGCTTCTTTTAATAATTGTTTTGCCTTTTCAACATCTTGAGTATATTGTTTAGCAGGTGCAATATGTGCAGGAGAAGCTTTAGGTAAAACAGAATCAGCAACAACAGCAGATCCTCTAAAAACAGTTTCAGTTAAGATTTTAGTATCAATAGCATAAGCAATAGCTTGTCTAAGTTTTATATTTTGGAAAGTAGGGTTAGTAGAGTCAAATCCTAAATATAGAGAAGATGGAGATGAAACTTCTAAAAACTCCATATCTGAACTTTTTTGAATAGCCTCTTTATCCATAATTCCAATATCAAAAGCCATATCAGCTTCACCAGTTTCTAGTGCAATAGTTCTATTACTAACTTCAGTAATACATCTCATTGTAATCTGTCTAACTTTTGGAGCACCTAAGAAAGATTCATCAAAAGCTTCAACGATGATTCTATCTCCAGGAATCCAATCTTTAAATTTATATTGTCCAGTTCCAACAGGAGATTTAAAAAAGTTTTCCTCTCCTACCTCTTGGACAGCTCTCTTACTAACAATAGAAGCTTGTGTTTGAGCTAAGTTTGTTAATAGTGGACCAAAAGGTTTTTCAGTAGTAACTTTTATTGTATAATCATCAACTACACTTACTTCAGAGATTGGTTTAAAAAGATATGAACTTTGATTAGAAACCCTTGCTCTATCTAAAGTAAATTTAACATCTTCAGCTTTTAACTCATCACCATTGTGGAATTTTACACCTTTTTTTAGATAAAATACTGTGTTTAAATCATCAATTTTCTCCCAACGTTCAGCTAAACAAGGGATAATATTTAAATCTTTATCAAATGTTACCAATCCATTAAAGATCAATTTAATAGTTTTATTTGATGTAGTATCAATAGTTCTTTGTGGATCAAGTGTTTTAGCATCAGCTTTTAAAGCTACAACTATATTTTCTTTATATTTTTGACTTTGTTGAGGTTCATTAGTTTTTTCCTCTTTTTTATTATCAGTTGCAATAACTTTCATTCCTGTAAAAAATACTATCATCATGGCTACTAAAGTAGTTCCTATTTTTTTCATTGTATTATTTTTCTTTTCCATTTACAACACCTCATTTTAATATTTTTAGAATAAATTTAATTTTTTATAGTTGTATTGGAAAACTGAGGAGTGTCCTGCAAAGAATTTTAAAAGCTTTCATAATATTTCCCCCTTTTGTGTATAAAAAAAGCAGCCATAAGGCTGCTTATAAATAACTTGCTTTTAATTAATAGAATCTTTAATATATGAAAAAAAGTTATATAAATTTAATTTAGAACTACTTATATGGATAAATTTAAAATAACCCTCTTATTAAAGAAAAGCCAATATAAATATTTCAGTCTTACCTTAACATAATTTTTGCTATATGAAATTGTAGTAAATATAAAATAGAGTATAAAACTAGAAAATATAACAAATATTATTATGCTAAATAAGAACATATATTGACCTCCTTTTTTAATTTTTTTATCTTGTGATGAGTATAATACTAAATTTGAAAAAAATCAAGTTATTTTTTATTTTTCAGAAAAAAATAGTTCATTTACTTTTTCAGAATTAGGTTTTCCAAAATATGATCCTATTGTAAACAGTAAAATAGAGAATATTATTGTCGGTACAATTTGGTGCATATTCATAATTTTAATATTCATAATAACTGTGTATAGATAGAAAACCACACTAAATATCATTGAAACAGCAGCTCCAGTAGCATTTGCTCTCTTCCAATATAGCCCTAAAAGTATAGGACAGAAGAAAGCTGCCTCTTGTCCAGCAAGGGCAAAAAGATTTATCCATACCAACAGTTTAGGTGGATTTAAAGCTAATACAAAAACAATTATTCCCAATAGAAGAGAAGTTGCAAAAGAAAGCTTCTTAATCTTGCTCTCACTTGGATTTTTATCAATATAGTTTATATATAGATCTTTTACTATGGCAGCAGAGGACATAATTAAAAGTGAGTCAACTGATGACATAATAGCTGCTAGAGGTCCAGCAATAAATACTCCTGCAAGAATAGGGTGCATATTTTTTATAGCGAGAATAGGAATAATTTTATCTCCTACCTCTACACCAGGTTCAACAGCAGCTCCCATAACTCCAACTAAGTGCATTCCAAGCATAAGAATTCCAACAATAGATGTTCCAATAATCATAGCTCTGTGCATAGCTTTACTATCTTTAAATCCCATACATCTTACTTCAGTAACTGGAAGTCCTAATATTCCAACTCCAACAAGCATCCAGAAAGATAGGATAAATGGCTTAGAAACAGCTCCGTTACTGTCTGGTGTTAAAAGATTAGGATTAGTTTTTAAAAGAGTTTGCATAATATTTTCCATACCATTTCCTTTTTCTAAAATGATAAAGAAAAGAAGTCCAGTAGCTAATAACATAACAATACCTTGGATAGCATCTGTTATAGTAACAGCTCTAAATCCTCCAAATGTAGTATAAATGATTACTACAGCAGTAAATAGAATAAGACCGAAATTGTATGAAAGCCCTGTTACACTTTCAAATAATCTAGCTCCTCCAACAAATTGAGCAACAATAGTTCCTATAAAGAAGATCAGCATCATTAAAGAGGCAAGAACTATAACTAAGTTACTTTCATATCTAGCTCTTAAATAGTCAGTTATAGTAACACCATTTATTTTTCTAGATATAATAGCAAGTTTTTTTCCAAGTATTCCAAGGGTAAAGAAAGCAGTTGGAACTTGAATACAAGCTAGAAATACCCAACTTAACCCTAAGTTATATGCCACACCAGGACCACCAATGAAAGAGCTTGCCCCTACATATGAGCTAATTAGAGTCATTGCTAAAACTAATCCCCCCATACTTCTACTACCAATAAAGTATTCTTCCATAAATTTTCCAGCTTTATGTTTATGTTTACCAGTTTGCCAAGCTATAACTAAAATAGCTAAAATATATATAAAAATTGGAATTATTAACATTTATCTTTCTCCTTTTCATCTAAATCAATCTCTTTAAAAAAGAACTTGATAGCTACCCAAACTAAGATGTTTATAAATACAAGACCAACTACACATGAGAAGAAGAACCATCTAGGAAGTCCCAAAATATAGATATACTCACTAGGATCTTTCCCCTCATCAATGTATCCCCAGAAATACCACCATACAAAATAGATTAAATACAATATAATTGTAATTAATGCTTCTTTGTTAATTTGTTTCTTTATATCCATTTTTCCCTCCTTAAAAATGTATTTGACATCTATAATAGCCCAAAAGTAAAAAAAAAGCAATATAAAATAATAGTTGAGGATATTTTAGATTTGATGTATAATAATTATTTGAAATATATAAAATAGAATTAGAGAGGAAAGAGATGAAAAAATATTTAAAACTTTTTACTGGAATGTTTTTATGTGCTTTAGGGTGTGTAATGATAATTAAAGCAGATTTTGGATCAGCTCCTTGGGATGTTTTGCATCAAGGGATATCAAAAACAATAGGAGTTACAATAGGACAAGCAAGTATAACTTTAGGGATATTTATAGTATTGTTAGATATATTTTTAGGGCAACCAATAGGGATAGGAACAGTATTAAACTTTTTAAGCATAGGTATTTTTATGGATCTTATATTTTATTTTAATCTTATTCCAGAAAGTTCATTAATTGTTTATAGAATATTTTTATTAGTTGTAGGGATATTTTTCTATGCTTATGGAACTTTTTTGTATATGGTACAGGGAATGGGATGTGGTCCAAGAGATGGATTTATGCAAATTTTAACTAAAAGAACAAGATTCTCTGTTGGAGTTATAAAGAATGGAATAGAGATAATGGCATTTTCATTAGGATGGCTTTTAGGTGGAAATTTAGGGATAGGAACAATAGCAACAGCACTTGGATTGGGAACTTCTCTAGCTTTTATTTTAAAGTTTTATGATGTGGAGTTGAAAGAGTTAAAACATAAAACAATAAAAGAGGAGATAGTTTCTTTTAAAAAGAAAATAAAATGAGGTTGATGTTCAACCTCATTTTTCTATACTGTAACATCTTTTATCCATTTTAAAGATCTGTATCTAATTAAAGATGCAACCAGCTTTATAAACTCTGAAAAATCAGCCATAGCAACTAATAAAAATACAGGTACTTTATAGTAAGCACCAATAAATGCCACAGGAACAGCGTAGAACCAAAGTGGGAAAATATCTAAGCAGAAAGCAACCTTTGTATCTCCGCCAGCTCTAAAAAGTCCAATAAGCAGAGTCCAGTTAATCATCTTTAAAAATACAAATATTCCAGCAGCTCTCATAGTTTTTACAGCCATTATATGTGCTTCACTTGGAAGATGGTATAGTGAAACAATTGTTCCAGTTAATGCTTGAACTAAGATTAAACTGAAGATTCCCATAATAAAGGCAATTTGCAGTATCTTTTTAGAATAGATAATAACCTTGTTTTTATCCCCTTTTCCAATAGTATGTCCAATAATGACAGAGGCAGAGTTTGAAATCCCCATAAATATAATAGATGATATAGCAGTAATAATATCAGCTATCTGTACACAAGCAGCTTGAGTAGTTCCAAGCTTTGAATAGGCAACAGATAAAGAAACTGTTCCAAGTATCCAAAGCATCTCTGTAAGAAAAACAGGAGATGATATTCTAATAATCTCTTTAATAAGATCTTTAGGCAGATTCATATATGATTCTATTTTTCCCTTTAAATTAAAATCTTTTTTATATACTATTAACCAAATTGTAGTCAATTCACAAATTCTAGCAATTACAGTTGCAATAGCAGCCCCTTGCTCTTTTAAACAAGGAAAACCAAAGTTTCCATAGATTAAGCAGTAGTTGAAAAATGTATTTATAGCTACTCCAACAGAAGCAGATGCCATAGGGAATTTAGTAAGTCCCATAGCTCTAAGACAGAAACCTGTACTGAAAGATAAGGCATAAAAACTATATGAAAATAAGGCTTTAGTTATATATGATACCCCTATTTTTAAAACCTCTGGGTCTTTGGTAAAAATTCCAATGATTCTTTCAGCATTGAAAAAAGTAATAGTTGAGAAGATTATAGCCAAAGTAAAGCAAGAGATTACCATTTTTCCTAAAATACGTCTAATCATGTCAAAATTTCTCTTACCATAATATTGAGCAACAAAAACTCCCATACCACTACAAAGTCCAAATAGAAAAAGATCCAGTATTCTATACACACTATTAGCAAAACCAACAGCAGCAATATAGTCAGTACCTAATCTTCCTATCATTAGATTATCTATGAAATTTAGAGAAGATGATATAAGTTGTTGAATCATTAAAGGTACACCTATTGTAAGAAAACTCTTATAAAATTCAGATAGATCTATTTTTTTCTTTTCCATAAAATTCCCCCAAATAAAGATTAATTATAAGATATTTTATCAGTAAAATTTATAAAAAACAAGATTATCAATTAAAATAAAAAAACTATTGACATAGTTGAAAAAATATCATAATATATACTTGTAAAAAATAGCACTCATCTAATAAGAGTGCTAATAAAATTGTTGGAGGGATATAGATGAACATTAAGCCAATAGGAGAGAGAGTTTTGATAAAACTTGTAAAAATGGAAGAGAAAACAGCAAGTGGAATTATTCTTCCAGGAGCAGGAGATAAAGAAAAACCTAACTTTGGAGAGATTATAGCTCTAGGGAAAGGTGAAAAATTAGAGGGATTAAACATAGGGGATAAAGTAGTTTATGCAAAATTTGCAGGAACTGAAATAAAAGATGGAGATGAAAAATATCTTATTTTAAATATAGATGATGTTTTGGCAGTAGTTGAAAAATAGGAGGAACTAAGATGGCAAAAATATTAAAATTTGACGAGGAAGCAAGAAAAAAACTTGAAATAGGTGTAAATACATTAGCAGATGCAGTTAAAGTAACATTAGGACCAAGAGGAAGAAATGTAGTTCTTGAAAAAAGTTATGGATCACCTCTTATTACAAATGATGGAGTTTCTATTGCTAAAGAGATTGAACTTGATGATCCATTTGAAAATATGGGAGCTCAACTTGTTAAAGAGGTAGCAACTAAATCAAATGATGTTGCAGGAGATGGAACAACAACAGCCACTATTTTAGCTCAGGCAATAGTAAAAGAGGGGCTTAAAATGGTAAGTGCTGGAGCTAACCCAATGTTCCTAAAAAAAGGTATAGAAAAAGCAACTAAAGAGGTTATAAAATACTTAAAAGATAGAGCTAAAAAGATTCAATCTAATGATGAGATAGCTCAAGTTGCTTCTGTATCAGCAGGAGATGAAGAGATTGGTAAATTAATAGCTCAAGCTATGGAAAAAGTTGGAGAAACAGGGGTAATAACTGTTGAAGAAGCAAAATCTCTTGAAACTACATTAGAAGTTGTAGAGGGAATGCAATTTGACAAAGGTTATGTATCTCCATACATGGTAACAGATACAGAAAGAATGTACGCTGAATTGGATAATCCATATATTTTAATAACTGATAAAAAAATCTCAAATATGAAAGATATTTTACCAATATTAGAGGAAACTGTTCAAGCTGGTAGACCAGTATTGATCATAGCTGATGAGCTTGAAGGAGAAGCTTTAACTACATTGGTAATCAATAAATTGAGAGGAACACTGAATGTAGTTGCTGTTAAAGCTCCAGCATTTGGAGATAGAAGAAAAGCTATGTTAGAAGATATTGCAATTTTAACAGGAGGAGAAGTTATCTCTGATGAAAAAGGAATGAAACTTGAAGAAACTTCAATTATGCAACTAGGTAGAGCTAAAAAAGTAAAAGTAACTAAAGATACAACTGTAATTGTTGATGGAATGGGAGCTTCTGAGGATATTAAATCAAGAACAGCTTCTATTAAAAATCAAATAGAACTTACAACTTCAGATTATGATAGAGAAAAATTACAAGAAAGACTTGCTAAACTATCTGGAGGAGTAGCAGTAATTAAAGTTGGAGCAGCTACTGAAACTGAGATGAAAGATAAAAAACTTAGAATAGAAGATGCTTTAAATGCTACAAGAGCAGCAGTTGAAGAGGGAATAGTACCTGGTGGAGGAACTGTTCTACTTGAGATTGTAAAAGAGATGGAAGATTACAAGCTTGAAGGAGAAGAGGGAATAGGAGTTGAAATTGTTAAAAAAGCTCTTATGGCACCACTTAGACAGATAGCTGAAAATGCTGGAGTAGATGGAGCAGTAGTTGTAGAGAAAGTAAGAAACATGGAAAAAGGATATGGATTTAATGCTGCAACAGAAAAATATGTAAATATGATGGCAGAGGGAATAATTGACCCAGCTAAAGTAACTAGATCAGCTATTCAAAATGCTGCATCAGTATCAGCATTAATTCTTACTACTGAAGTATTAGTAGCAACTAAGAAAGAACCTAAGGTACCAGAAATGGGAAACCCTGGAATGATGCCAGGAATGATGTAAAAATTTGTTAAAAATAAAAATTAATATAAAATGATCAACGGATAACTAAAAACTAAAACTATTTTGTATGAGAAACTGGTTTCTATATGAAGCCAGTTTTTTCTTTTAAACTATAATAAAAAAATACTACAGTTATATAATTACTTATACAACTGTAGTACAATTTTGAGGAGTTTCTAGCTAGAGTAATTCTAGTTAGAAAACTTTACTTAACTAAATTTATAAAAAATGTAATAATAGCAGCATTGAAGAAATCTATAAACAATCCACCAACAATAGGAATTACAAAGAATGCCTTAGGAGATGGAAGATATTTATCTGTAAGAGCTTCCATATTTGCAAGAGCCTTAGGAGTAGTTCCAAAACCACATCCACAATGTCCACCAGTCATAACAGCGGCATCATAATCTCTTCCAGTAAGATTAAATGTAACAAAGTAAGCAAATACTCCCATAAGAGCAGTTTGACCAAGAAGCATTAATATCAATGGTAGAGCTAACTCTTTTAATTCCCATAATCTAAAGCTCATAAGAGTCATAGAAAGGAACATTGCTAAAGTAAAGCTTCCAATTACAGAAATGATATCAAGATCTATCTCAAATTTTCCTGAATAATCAGAAAGATTTCTCATAATAGAAGCAGCAAACATAGCTCCTATATATGGTGGAAGAACCATTCCTAAACTACTTAAAAAGTTAGAGATTAAGCTTCCTACTCCCATAGCAATAACAACTTGGAAACCAGATGGAAGAATTCTTTTAGCACTTAACATTTCAACTTTTCCACCAGCAGATTCAAATAGATCATTTTCATTTTTCTTATTTAATAGATTGTGTTTGTTAATAAGTCTTTTACAAATAGGTCCAGCTATAATACTACCAGCAATAAGAGCATATGTAGCAGTAGCCATAGCAACCATTGTAGCTCCTTCAGCTTGTCCAGCACCAACAGCTTCTATGATAGGTCCAAAAGCACCAGCAGTTCCAGGTCCACCAGTAGTTGCAAGAGAACCAGTAGCAAGTCCTATTAATAAGTTAATATGTAAGAATTTAGCCATAGCAACACCAAATACATTTTGTAAAATAGCAAGTGCAACAGCAGCAATTAAAAACATAAGAACTGGTAATCCAGCTTTTTTTAACAGTTTAATACTAGCTGAAAAACCAACAGTAGTAAAGAAAGCAATCATAAATACATCTCTTAAAGTGTCCTCAAAAACAAAAGAGAGTATTCCAGTTTCATGCCCTATAAGAGTTAAAATCGAAAATAGAGTTCCTCCAGTAACAGCATCTGGAATACAGTTTTCTTTTAAAAATTTAAAAGTATTGTTGATAGTCTTCCCTAAATAAAGAACTATAACTGCCAATGCCATCGTTTGGATAGTTGTAAGATTTAATACCATAATTTAAGTTCCTCCCTTTAAAAATAAACGTGTTAATTTCATTTTTTATATATTAATTATATCGATAACATATATTAATAAATATGCAAGAATAAATATATCACATTTTATATATATAATTCAAATATATAATATATATTTTTATAAAATTTTATATATGAGTATATAAATGATGTTAAATAATAAAACAATAATACTTTGTTATAAAACGAAAAATTCTGAGTTCATATAAAAAATAAAAAAATAAAAGTTCTTTTTAAAAATAAATAATTGAGGTATAATATTAAATATCAAAGAAGATAAAATATAAAGTATTGGAGGGATAGGTTATGGAAAAAGAGTTTCAAAAAAGTTATGAATTATGGGTAAAATCTGAGTATATTGATAGTGAAGACAGAGAAGAGCTATTAAGTATAAAAGATGATGAAAAAGAGATTGAAAATAGATTTTACACAGATTTAAGCTTTGGAACTGCAGGAATGAGAGGAGTTAGAGGAGTAGGAAGAAACAGAATAAATAAATACAACATCAGAAAAGCTACTCAAGGACTTGCAAACTATATTCTAAAAACTACAGGAGAAGAGGGAAAGAAAAGAGGAGTAGCTATTGCATATGATTGTAGAATAGGTTCAACAGAGTATGCTTTAAATACAGCTCTTGTATTAGCAGGAAATGGAATAAAAGCTTATCTATTTGATTCTCTAAGATCAACACCAGAACTTTCTTTTGCTACAAGAGAATTAAAAGCAATAGCTGGAGTAATGGTAACAGCTTCACATAACCCACAAGAGTACAATGGATACAAAGTATATTGGGAAGATGGAGCACAAATAGTAGAACCTCAAGCTAGTGGAATAGTTGGAGAGGTAAACAGTGTAGATATATTCAATGATATAAAAATGATATCTGAAGAGGAAGCTAGAGCAAATGGATTATTAGAAACAATCACTAAACATGTTGATGATAGATTTGTTGAAGAGGTAGAGAAACAAGCTATAAACAGAGATATCCCAGGAAAGAAAGATTTTAAAATCGTTTACTCACCACTTCATGGAACTGGAAGAGTAGCAGTACAAAGAGTTTTAAAAGAGATGGGATTTGACTCTGTATACACAGTGCCAGAACAAGAGATGCCAGATGGAATGTTCCCAACTTGTCCATATGCAAATCCAGAAGATAAATCAGTATTTAAATTAAGTACAGAGCTTGCAGATAAATTAGGAGCTAAAATCTGTTTAGCAAATGACCCAGATGCTGATAGAACTGGAATGGCTATAAGAGATGAGGAAGGAAAATGGGTATTCCCTAATGGAAACCAAATTGGAGTTCTTTTAATGAACTATCTATTAGAGATGAATAAAAATATCCCTGCAAATGGAGCTGTAATCTCTACAATAGTTTCAACTCCTATGCTAGATGTAATAGCTAAAGATAAAGGGGTAAAAATCTTTAGAACTCTTACTGGATTCAAATATATTGGAGAAAAAATCAGACAATTTGAAACTAAAGAACTAGATGGAACATACCTATTTGGATTTGAAGAATCAATCGGATATCTTGTAGGAACTCATGTAAGAGATAAAGATGCAGTAGTAGCAACTCTTATGATAGCTGAAATGGCAGCTTACTATGATAGCATCGGTTCATCAGTATATAAAGAACTAAACAAACTATATGATAAATATGGATGGTTTGTAGAAGAGACTGTATCTATCACAAAACAAGGAAAATCTGGAATTGAAGAAATTGGAAAAATTATGGAAAATCTTAGAAATAAAGAGCATACTGAAATTTGTGGAAGAAAAGTTGCTACATATAAAGATTTCAAATTACAAGTTGAAAAAGATATGGCAACTGGAGCAACTAAAGAGATCGCTCTACCAAAATCAGATGTTATCCAATTTATTCTTGAAGATGGAACTTATGTAACAGCTAGACCTTCTGGAACAGAACCAAAAATTAAATACTATATCTGTGTTGTAGATAGCACTAAAGAAAAATCATTAGCTAAGCTTGATGAGATTAAAAATGGATTCCAAGCTTATGTAGATTCATTATAATTAAAAAGATAGGAGAGAGGAAAATTATGGTAGATGGAATATATATACATATTCCCTTCTGTTTAAACAAATGTAATTACTGTGATTTTCTCTCTTTTAAATCTAATGGAGAGGAAAGAAAAAAATATGTAGATTATCTATTAAAGGAGTTGGAGCTATATCCAGATTATAGATATAATACAGTTTATTTCGGGGGGGGAACCCCCTCTCTTTTAGATTTAGAAGATGTAGAGAGAATATTAAAAAGATTAGATATAGCAGAAAATGCTGAAGTAACAATGGAAGTAAATCCTAAAACAGTGGATTTTGATAAATTATGTAAATTGAGAAAAATAGGAATAAATAGATTAAGTATAGGGATACAATCTTTTGATGAAAAATATTTGAAGATTTTAGGAAGAATGTACACAAGTGAAGAGGGAATAGAAACCTTTGAAAATGCAAGAAGAGCAGGATTTGATAATATAAGTTTAGATCTTATGTTTTCATTGCCTGGACAAAATGTAGAGGAAGTATTAAAGGATTTGAATAAACTTTTAGATATGAAACCTGAACATTTTTCAATATACTCTCTTATTTGGGAAGAGGGAACAGTTTTCTTTGAGAAGCTTAAAAAGGGAATTTTGAGAGAAACTGAAAATGAGATAGAAGCAGAGATGTTTGAAAAGATAATAGATACAGCAGAGCAAAGAGGATATCTTCACTATGAGATATCTAATTTTTGTTTAGAAGGAAAAGAGGCTGTACACAATACAAAATACTGGGAAAATAAGGAGTATCTAGGAATCGGATTAGGAGCTTCTGGATACCTTGAGAATATACGATATAAAAATCAGATGAAATTTTTAGAATATTATGGTAGTATAGATAGTAAGTTAAGACCTATATTAGAAAGTGAAACATTAACTTTAGAAGATATTGAGGAGTATAAATATATTGTGGGATTTAGACTTTTAAAAAGAGGTATAAAACCTACTGGTAAATATATTGATACATGTCTTTCATTGGAAAAAAGAGGGTACTTAAAAAGAGAAGATGAAAGATTTATTCTAACACGTAAAGGGTTAATGGTAGCTAATGATGTATTAGATGAATTTGTGTGAGGAGAAGAGAAATGAGTAGGATAGAAAAAAATATAGAGGAAATTAGAAAAGATATAAAAGAACACTCGCCAAATCCAGAAAAAGTAAGATTTATCGGTGTTACTAAATATGTAGGAATAGAAGAGATGTTAGAAGTAGCAAAGTGTGGAGTAAAGATTTTTGGAGAGAATAAAGCTCAAGTTATAAAGGAAAAAGAGGAAAAATTCAGAGAATTAGGAATAGATGATATAGAGTGGCATTTTATTGGTAATCTTCAAAAAAATAAGGTAAAATATATAGCTGAATATGTGAGTTTAATTCACTCTGTAAATAAATTATCTCTAGCTCAAGAGATAGAAAAGAGGGCAGAGCAAAATAATAGAATAATAGATGTATTATTAGAGATAAATATTGCAGGAGAAGAGAGTAAAGAGGGATATGTTCTAGAGGAACTATATAGAGAGTTACCTGAGATAATGAAACTAAAAAATATAAATATAAAGGGATTAATGACTATGGCACCTTTTAGTGATGATGAAGTTTTAGTAAGAGGGGTATTTAAAAGATTAAGAGAGATAAAAGATGAATTGAATACAAAATATTTTAATGGTCAATTGACAGAATTATCAATGGGAATGACAAATGATTATAAAATAGCTTTAGAAGAGGGAGCTACATTAGTAAGAATAGGAAGAAAGATATTTCAATAGGAGGTAGAGATGAAAAAGAAAAATGGTGGATTCAAGGTATTTCAAGAATTTAAAGAGCTTTTAGGAATAGATAATCCTGAAGTTGGTGGAATAGATGAACTTGATGAACTAGATGGTATAGAGGATACTGGAATAATCGAAGTAAATGCTGGAAAAGAAAGTGAGATACCAGTTCAAAAAGAGGTAGTAGCATCAACTAGAGATAAGGGAAGCAATGTATCTAGTTTAGAATCTGAGTTAAATGCTGGAGGAAATTATCAAACTATATTTGTAGATCCTAAAACTTTTGCTGATTGTAAAAAGATAGCTACGTATATAAAAAATGATAAGATGGTTACTTTAAATCTTGAATATTTAGATCTTCCTACTGCTCAAAGACTTATGGACTTCTTAGCAGGGGCAATGTGTATAAAGGGAGCTAGCTTTATTGAGATAAGCAAAAAAGTATATACAGCTGTGCCTAAGAGCATGAAAGTCTACTATGAAGGTAAAAAAGATAGTAGAGGAAGAACAATTTTAGATTTTGGAAGAGAGGATAAATAGTGGAAAAAAAAATAAAAGCATTGGCACTTTTTTCAGGAGGATTGGATAGTGCTTTAGCTGTTAAAGTTGTAAAGGATCAAGGAGTTGAGGTTATAGGTTTAAACTTTGTTTCTCATTTCTTTGGTGGAAAAAATGAAAAAGCTGAAAGTATGGCAAAACAATTGGGAATACAATTGGAGTATATAGATTTTAAAAAGAGACATACAGATATGATGCAAAATCCTGTATATGGAAGAGGTAAAAATATGAACCCATGTATAGATTGCCACTCATTGATGTTTAAAATAGCTGGAGAACTTCTTGAGAAGTATGATGCTCAATTTGTAATTTCAGGAGAGGTATTGGGACAAAGACCTATGTCACAAAACTCAGCTGCATTGGAAAAAGTAAAGGCTCTATCAGGAATGGATGATTTAATATTGAGACCTCTATCAGCTAAACTATTGCCACCAAGCAGAGCAGAGATTGAAGGATGGGTAGATAGAGAGCAACTTCTTGATATTCAAGGAAGAAGTAGAGCTGTACAGATGGAGCTTACAGAAAAGTATGGACTTGTAGAATATCCAACTCCAGGTGGAGGTTGTCTATTGACAGATCCAGCATATTCTGATAGACTAGAAATGATTGAAAAGGATGGGCTTATGAATGAGGAGCATTCATATCTTTTCCACCTTATAAAGAAAACAAGATTTTATAGACTAGGAGAGAGAAAATATCTGTTTATAGGTAGAGATGAAGAAGGAAATAGTAGAATAGAAGAGTATAAAGAAAAGGGAACTCTTCATGTAGCAGGATATAAAATCGGAGGACCTCGTATTTTAGGATATGGAGATTTTACAGATGAGGATAAAAAATTTGTAGTTGAATTGTTCTCAAGATATTCTAAAGTTAAAGGAAAAAGTGAGATAGAGGTTAGATTAAATAATCAAATAGTAAAAGTTGCACCAGTAGATATAGAAGAGATAGAGAGAAAGATAAAAGAGTATCAAGTTGTAGCACAGTAGAATAGTAGGGTAATAAAAATAAAATAGAATTGTTAAAGAGTCTAAATTTAATTACTGTCTATTCATATAAAAATAGAAAAAAGTAATAAAAGAGGACTCTTTTTTATTGCTAAAAATATATTAAAAATTATCTAGGAGGATAAAAAAAATGAATTGGTTTGAAAATCTTGTAAATCAAGTTAATAATGTGATGTGGAATCAAAACTTATTGGTATTGCTGTTAGTGGTAAGTGGAATCTATTTTACATTTAGAACAAAGGGAGTTCAATTTAGATTATTTGGACATATGATAAAATTAATCACAGAGAGAACAAAGGAGAAGAAAGAGGGAGTTAGTTCATTCCAAGCTTTTTGTATTTCAACAGCATCTAGAGTTGGTGTTGGAAACTTAGCAGGAGTTGTAGCAGCAGTTTCAGTTGGAGGACCAGGTTCTGTATTTTGGATGTGGGTTGTAGCTCTTTTAAGTTCAGGAACAGCATTTATAGAAGCAACAATTGCACTTTTATATAGAGAAAAAGATCCACATGGTGGGTATAGAGGTGGAGCTCCATACTTTATTGAAAAAGGTTTAAAAATGAGATGGTTAGGAGTAATATTTGTAGTTTTTGCTTTAATCTGTTGGGCAGGAGTATTCCAAATTATTTCAAACTCTGTAACTGAATCATTTGCAACAGCTTTTAATATTGACCCTAGAAAAACATCGATTGTTTTAGTAGTATTAGCAGCAGTTGTTCTTTTTGGCAGAAGAGATAAGATAGTAAAAGTTTTAGATAAAATGGTGCCTTTTATGTCTGTAATTTACTTAGGGGTAGTTATATTTATAATTGTAAAAAATATAACAGTTTTACCGAGTATGTTTACAAATATATTTAACCATGCCTTTGGAATTAAACAGTTTTTAGGGGGAACTTTTGGTAGTGTTGTAATGCAAGGGGTAAAGAGAGGGCTTTTCTCAAATGAGGCAGGATCTGGATCAGCTCCATGTGCAGCAGCTGCAGCAGAGATAGAACATCCAGTAAAACAAGGATTAGTTCAAGCTCTAGGAGTTTTTGTAGATACAATTTTAATATGTAGTGCAACAGCTTTTGTTATTCTTCTTTCAGATGAGAAAATTCCTGAAGGATTACAAGGAATGACTCTTTTACAAGAGGCATTTAGATATCAAGTTGGAGATTGGGGAGTTGTTTTCACAGCAGTGATACTATTCCTATTCTCATTTAGTACAATGTTAGGAATAAGTTTCTATGCTAAACCAAACTTGGCATTTTTACATGATAAACTTTGGTTACAAGAGGCATTTAAGGTATTTACACTAGTTATGCTATATGTTGGAGGGGTAAGACAAAACTTCTTAGTATGGAACCTTGCAGATTTAGGGCTTGGATTGATGACAATTGTAAACTTAATAGGGGTATATCCATTGACATCAAAGGCAGTGGAATCTTTAAAAGAGTATGAAAGGAAATTTATTTGTAAAACAAAATAGGTAAATATAAACAAAAATATGGGAAATTTTTCAAATTTGATGTATAATGTCTTATTATATAAATAATTTGAGGTGGAACAATGAGAAATGGTATACAAGAGAGGATAAAAAGTTCTAAAAGAATAGTAATTAAAGTTGGAACTTCTACTCTTACATATGAAAATGGAAATTTGAATTTAGGGCTTTTAAATAAGTTAGCTTGGGTTTTAAGTGATCTTAGAAATCAAGGAAGAGATGTAATTCTTGTAACTTCTGGAGCAATAGGAGTTGGATCAAAAAAATTAAACTTTACAACTAGACCGAAAGAAACTAGAGAGAAACAAGCAGCAGCAGCAGTTGGACAAGCAGAGTTAATGCATATATATCAAAACTTTTTTGGAGAATATAGTCAAAGAGTTGCTCAAATACTTTTAACAAAGGATGACTTCAAAGAGGGAGAGAGAAAAACTAATACAACAAATACCCTTGAAACACTTTTAAATTTTGGAGTTATACCTATTGTCAATGCCAATGATACAATCTCTACTTTTGAAATTGAGTTCAGTGACAATGATAGACTTTCAGCAAGTGTGGCATCTTTAATTGGAGCAGATCTATTAGTTATCTTAACAGATATTGATGCTCTTTATGACTCAAATCCTAAAACTCATCCAGAGGCAAAAAGAATATCATATGTTGAAAAGGTAACAGATGAGATTATGAAAATGGGTGGAGAAAAGGGAAGTGAATTTAGTGTAGGAGGTATGGAGACAAAACTTCTTGCAGCTAGAGAGTGCTATGATGGCAGAGTAATTATGGGAATCTTAGATGGTTCAGAACCTCTTTTAATAGAAAAATTAATATCTGGAGAGGATGTAGGAACTATTTTTGATTGTATGGAGGACTAATAATGGAGATCAGATTAATAGGTGAGGCTGCAAAAAAAGCATCAGTAAAGGTAGCTCAACTTTCAACAGAGGAGAAAAACAGAGTACTTTTAAAAGCAGCAGATGCACTTTTAGAAAATAGAGAGAGTATTTTAAATATAAATAGAAAAGATGTAGAAAATGCAGTAGCTAATGGAGTAAAACAAGCATTTATTGACAGACTTACTCTTACTGAAAAAAGATTAGAAGATATGGCTAAAGGATTGAGAGAGATAGCAGCTCTTAATGATCCAGTAGGTGAGTATGTATATGGAAAAACTCTTCCAAATGGATTGATTATTCAACAAAAAAGAGTTCCACTTGGTGTTGTAGCTATAATATTTGAATCACGTCCAAATGTAACAGCTGATGCTTTTGGACTTTGCTTAAAAAGTGGAAATGTAGTTATTTTGAGAGGTGGAAAAGAGGCAATTCAAACAAATATAGCCATAGTTGATATATTTAGAAATGTCTTAAGAGAGTGTGGAATCTCTGAAGATGCTGTACAAGTGGTTAAAGATACTAGCCATGAGAAAGCAGGAGAGTTAATGAAAGCTAATGAGTATGTGGATGTACTTATTCCAAGGGGAAGTGCTAGACTTATCAATACAGTTATAAATAATAGTACAATTCCTTGTATTCAAACAGGTATAGGAAACTGCCACATCTATGTAGACAAAAGTGGAGATCTACAAAAGGCATTGGATATAATAATAAATGCTAAGACTCAAAGACCTGGAGTTTGTAATGCTGTTGAAACTTTATTGATAAATAGAGAGATAGCTGAGAAGTTTTTACCAACTTTAGGAGAGGAGCTTTTATCAAGAAATGTGGAGATAAGAGGGGATGAAGTGGTAACTAAGTTGATTCCTCAAGCTAAAGCTGCCACTGAAGAGGATTGGGCAACTGAGTATGAAGACTATATTGTGGCAATTAAGACAGTTGATACCCTTGATGAGGTGATAGAGCATATTGGAAGATATGGAACTAAACACTCTGAATCAATTATAACTGAAGATTACTCTAATGCACAAAGATTTTTAAATGAAGTTGATGCAGCTGCTGTTTATGTAAATGCTTCAACTAGATTTACAGATGGTGGACAATTTGGTTTTGGAGCTGAGATAGGAATAAGTACACAAAAACTTCATGCTAGAGGACCAATGGGACTTAAAGAGTTAACTACTACTAAATATATAATTTTTGGTAATGGACAAGTAAGAAAATAGAGTAATATTATTAGTAAAATTAATAAATTTTAAAATAACTCCAGTAGTTTTTGCTGGGGTTATTTTTGTATTTTGCAATAAAATAATAAAATTGCCAAGAAGTTAAAATAATTAAGTTGCTAAACATTAAATTATGAGGTATATAATATATTAGAGAAGTCTAAATTAACTGGAAGGCAACAGTTGAAAACAAATGGCAGCTAACTTAGGATTTAGATGGGAATTCTAGAGTAAATTAAAAAATCCTCAGTAGAGATACTGGGGATTTTTTAGTTCACAAACCCCGTAGGGTGCGAGGTCAGAAATAGACTATTTGTATTTTCTTACTAACAAGATAACAATGAGAAGAAACATTCCAATTAAAAGAATTGCCCCTCCATCAAAATAAACTGTTAGATGCTGAACAGTTACAGTCATCTCTCTGTACCTCCTTGAATCATTAGAATCTACCGTCTATAAGTGCGTTACTCCTTATAAACATGAAATAAGCTTCCACCGAGGTGAAAGCCTATTTCATAACGCATTTTTATTACTCTAATAATTCAAGTCCCCATACGGGTTGGTACCTAAATTATAGCAACTATCTCTCAAAAAGTCAAATTACAGAAAATAAAATCAACAAAATAAAGTTTTGATAAGATGGTCAAATTTTTATATTGTACAATAAAATAAGCTTCCACCAAAGTGAAAGCCTATTTCATAACGATTTTTTTTAATACTACTATTCAAAGTTTCCCATACGGGTTGGTACTTAAATTATAGCAACTATCTCTTAAAAAGTCAAATTACAGAAAGAGAAGTTGCTAAAATAAAGTTTTAATGTAATATTTAAAATTTTTATTTCAACCCAGCTTTATTATGAAACTCTTTTCTTTTATTTAATTCATTTTTATCAATTTTTAAAGTTGAATTTATCTGATTTAATCTATTTCTCCTAAATAAGACAATCTTTAATCCTCTTATAACAAAGAAAAAAGGCAGAAGAAAAGGAAATTTCTTCAATATAGGATAACCAATTTGCATAACCTCTAAACTAGGGAATAAAAGAGAAAAAATAGATTTCATTTTACTCTTTTCTATATTGTTTTCTTTAACTGAAAATAAACTATTTAATCTATTATTTTTATCATTTCCATATGTACCAGAGTTAAAGATATATTTTCCTATTTCAATATCAATTTCACTTTCTTTTTCATCCTCAAACCAAGTTTTAGTAAAGTGGTTAAAAACTTTAAAGAATTCTAATAACTCCAATTTTTGTAATGAATTATTTATATAGTTCCAGTTTAAAATTTTTTCTTTAGCTTTTAAATAGAGATAGATATCCATAACAACTCTTATACCTATTCCATAGCTAAGATAGTGTTTAACAGTATGGATAAATAGGAATAAAAAGAAATCTTCATCAGAAAAATTATATTGATATTTTGTTTTAGGGATAATATTTTTCATCTCATCAAGAGGTTTAAAAAGAGAGTTATACTCTTTATATTGCACATCAAATAGAGCATTATGAATCTCTACATTCATAATAGGATCTTTAAAATATACATCATCTTTCTCTTTTCCATAAGATATAGTCTTATAGCCAAGCCCATTCAGAATTAGAGAAACTTTTTTAGCATTTTTTTTAGAGATTAGAATATCAATATCACTCATAAATCTCATATCACTTTTAGGATAGAGCTTCTTTAATTCAAAACCTTTTAAAACAATATTTTTTATTTGATTTTTCTCAAAACTATTTAAAAGTTTATCTAGTTCAAGTTTTTGAATAATATCTCTAGATACACATTTGTAGCTTACTTCTCTCCAACTTTTTAATAATTCAGGAGCTGGCTTATTTTCTAATTTTTCAACAGCATAAAATAGCATATTAGCTATATTGTGATATTTAGCCAAAGAATATACCTTTTCAAAGGAAACATCTTCTGGCTTCTCTGGTGGAATACTATTATTTAATACACTTCTTAATAAATCTATAATGTATTTTTCATTAGGATTTAGTTCAATGTTCATTTATTACCTCTAAATAATCTTTTTAATGCTCTAAGAGATTTTAAGATAAAAATTCTTAGATCTATAAAGTCACACCAAAGATGCACATAGAAAAGATAACTCTTATTTTTAACAGATATATATTTGCCATCTCTTGTTACTCCTACTAAAACACCAATAATCTCTTTGTCTGTAATATCATATTCCTTTGTAATACAATTATCCCCACAGATAACATATCCACTATCAGTAACCTCTATAATTCTATGAAGAACATATTTACCAGTTTTTGTTTTATAGAGAGGAACATCATATTTTTTTAATCTGCCATTAGTTTTTTCTATATGGATAAGATCTTTTTTTTGACGGATAAGTGGCATCATACTAACTCCAACATTTGTATACACCAATTTTCCATATTTCTCTATTACATTTTCAAAGTTATTGTAATTAATCATCTCTCCTCGCTTTGAAAAAATTCCAGCCTTTTAAAGCTGGAATTTAATTGATAATTATTTAATAAGATAATTGTTTAGTCTGGAACTTCTCCCCAATGAGGTGGGACTTCAGCATCATTATCAAGTCCAGAAGTAGTAATAACATCTTCAGTTTCAAACATAGTAATTTCAATTTCAGGTTTGTTATAAAATTCTTTCATCAATTCTCCTTTAATATTTTAGTATATATAAAATTTGCAATTTATTATACTATATAACTCAAGTAATATCAACAAAAAATCTCTTTAATTGATTGATTTGTAAATAAATAATGTCTATTACAAATTTTTAAAGCAGATTTTCTATGGGTAACTATAATACAAGTTTTATTTTTTAAACTACTTATATTTTTCAATATTTCAGCCTCTGTATTTTCATCAAGAGCAGAGGTAGCTTCATCTAGTAGTAAGAAATTACAACCACTTAAAAGAGTTCTAGCTATGGCAATTCTTTGAGCTTGTCCTTCAGATATACCTAAACCATTTTCTCCAATAGGAGTATCATATCTATCTGGTAGAGAGTTAATAAACTCATCAATACAAGCTATTTTAGCAATCTCTTCAACTTCTTCTAAAGTAGCTTTATCATTTAAAAAAGATATATTTTCCCTAATAGTTCCACTAAAAAGTTGATTACCTTGAGGGACATATCCGAAGATATCTCTAGTTTCAGCTCCAGCAGAGAAGATCTCACTGTTTCCATAGAAATTAATAGTTCCAGAGTTAGGTTGGTGTATTCCTGCTAATAAAAGGAAAAGTGTAGATTTTCCACCACCAGAAACCCCAGTTATAGAGATAAAGTCACCTTTATTAATATTCATATTTACACTATTTAAAATAATATTATCTTCATATTTAAAAGAAAGTTCTTTAATCTCTACAGATTTAAAATCTTCATATTTTAACTTTCTATTTGAAATCTCTTCATTTTCAATGGATTCAATCTCCATTAATCTTTCAGCACTTGCAAATATAGAGTAGATTTTTGGTAGAAAACCAGATAAACTAGCAAAGGGAACACGTAGTTGTAAAATCAGTTGGAGTATAGCCATAAGAGTTCCATAAGTCATATCTCCATTATAGACTTTAAAACTTCCCCATATAATTCCTAAAAGATAACCAAACTCAAATAGAAAAGAGAATCCAGCATTGGCAACTATACTTATATTTCTTCTTTTCATTTGTGAGGAGAAGAGGTTATGTTGTAAGTTAGTAGAGATATTTGAGATTTTTTTCTCTGAAGAGAACATCTTAATAAATACAATCTTCTCTAAAATCTCTTGAATAAAAGAACGGAGTACACCACTTTTTTCCTGTACCTCTTTATGAAGTCTTTTCAATCTAGGACGGAAAAAGTTAGAGGCTACAAGGGAGAAGACTCCACCAATTAAAAATAGAAAGATAAAGTTCTTATCAAAGATAATAAGAATAACTCCTGTACTGATTATTCTTACAAGAATATTAAAAAAACTAGGGAGCAGAGTAACTATTCCATCACTTATAATTTGTAGATCTGAAAAGAGTCTGTTAATTAACTCACCACTGTGGTATTTAGATATATTTTTATACTTTTTATTTAAGATAGAAGAGAAGATCTCTTGCCTATAATTTATAGCTAATGTAGAACGAATATACTCAGAGCCACTATTTAAAGATATTCTTAAAATAAATTGGAATACTATTGTAATAAAGAGCAGTATCCCATAAGAGATAATCTGCTCTCTATTTTTTCTTGCAGTTCCATCTATAATTTGCTTACAAATAACAGCAAATCCACTGACACTTCCTGCATAGATAATATTTCCTAAAATTAGTAGTGATATTTTTATCAGTTGATTTTTAGATTTAGCAAAAAGCCATTTGATAACTGAGATATCACTAAAACTTTTTTTAATCAAGGATAACTCCAGCTTTTCTTAAACTATCTAAAATATTTTTGATATCTTCTTTAGCAGTGTCATAATCCACTTCATATTTTTCTACAATAGCTTTAATAATATCCTCTTCACTTATATCAGTAGTTAGTAATCCTACAATCTCTCCACCCATATTATTTAATTTAATAATTCCATTAAAATTTTTAGTAGCTTCACCAGTTGCTATAATAACAAAGTCCTCACCTGTGTTGTGTAAAATAAAATCATCTTTTAATCTCATTTTTCATCTCCTATCATTCCTAAATATGATGTTTTTACAGCATCATAAGATATATTGCACCCCATCTTGTAAATTGGCACTATTTTAAGCAGTTTATCAAAAATTTGTAGGGTTTTTATAGCATTTTCCCTTTCATTAAGAATATGATAAACTTGATTGTAAAGATATGGATATACATTTTTGCTATCTATCTTCTTTATCCAATTTTCCTTGTTTTGAGAGAGAATACATATCCCCTTTAATGGAACTTTGATATTTGAACTTAAACGATGCTTTCCATCCCAAGGAGTGCCATAAGCAAATACTTCATCATCTTCTATCTTTAAAAAAGGCTTATCATCATTTACTACTACAACTCTATCTTTAAAATACTCTTTCCAAAGTCTAGTATGTGTTGATTTTCCAGTACCACTAGGAGCTGTAAAAAGATATCCTTTCCCATCAATAGCAAGTACAGAGCCATGAAATAGAATAGTATTGTATTTAGGCATTATCTCAGAGATCTTTCTGTGAATAGCTAAAAGTTCTAAATATCCATCAGAACACTCTATTGTAGCTCTTTCTCTTTCAAATTCAATATCCTTTGGCTCTATTTCTATTGAAAAATCTTCAGTTTCATCAGTAGTATACTCTTTGCAATAATCATAACTAAAATTATAGTTACAATTAATTTTTATAACTTTTTCAGCTACTTTTAATTTAAACTCTTTCAATCTCTCCCCCTATATTTATCATTTGTATTTTAATAGATAATATAATTTTTTATGTAAAATTGCAATAGGAGATTTAAATAAAAAATGGTAATAATTAAATTAGGTACTTGATAGGAAATAGATCAGATTATGATTTTAGAAATGATTTATATGTTATATTTTGTATTTAACATATAATATATAAAATATTTTTATGAATTTTGCAAAAAAAATGCAAATATCATTTTTAAATTGTAATTTTAGTTGAAATATGATATTATTATTTATAATAGGAAGGTGATAAATATGATATTGTATGTCAGAGGGAGAAATTATCGCTCTATTGGTGAAGAACAAACAATAAGTTTTGTAGCTAATACAGATAACTCTCATATTGAGTTTTTGAAAACTGAAAATAATTTAAAAATATTACCAGTGATACCTATTTATGGTGGGAATGCAACTGGTAAAACAAACCTTTTGAAATTTATCAAAACTCTTGTTGATCTCGTAAATGGAGAAATAAAAATAGAAAAAGCATATGAACCATGTAAATTTTATAAAAAAGAAGAGGGAACTACATTTGAAATAGTGTTTATTAAAAATGGAATAAAATATTATTATAAATTAAATTATATAGCTGAAAAAATAAATGAAGAAGCATTATATTATTATCCTAATGGAAAAATCAGTAAAATTTTTCATAACAATAATGGAACATATAGTTTTGGAAGTTCTTTCGAATCAAATTTAGCACAATATACAACGAACATCTCTAAAAGTAGTTGCTTTTTAAATATTCTTTCAACATTTTTAGGAAATCAAATAGAGAGTTTAAATAATGTGGTTGATTTTTTCAAAAATGATTTTATTTTTATTAATTTAGGCAAAAATATATATACAATAGAAAAAGTAAAAGAAATATTAAAAAAAGATAAAGAAAAAAGTGAAAAAATAAAAGAATTTATAAGTTATTTTTATAGACATATGAATATAGGAGCTAGAGGGATAATATATAATAGTTTAAATTCAAAATTTAAAGATGATACTAAAGAAAAAATAAAAGAAATATTAAAAAATAGAGAACTTATTGGTAAATTTAATAAATTAAAACTCTCTGAAAAAGATTTACTAGAAATATTTTTAGAAGAAGATGATAAAATTTATTTGGTTTATGAAACTAAAGATAAAACTTTTGAAATTCCAATAGAAGAAGAATCAGAAGGAATAAAAAAAATATTTGCATTAGGAATGCCTTTAGCTGAAGCTCTTTGCCATGATAAAATTGTGATTTTTGACGAATTAGAAGTTGGATTTCATCCATTATTAGCAAGAAAAATAATTGAGTTATTTTTATCGAAACAAAATAAGGCTCAGCTCTTATTTACTACACATAATACAAACCTATTAGATTTAGATTTGTTTAGGAGGGATCAAATATATTTTGTAAGTAGAACCAAAAAAACAGATTTTGAAACAAAGATACAATCGTTAGGACAAATATTAGGGGTAAGAAAATCTACTGATATTGAAAAAGCATATTTAAAAGGAAAGTATTCTGATGCTCCAACTTACAGCTCTTTCAATATTGATGAAGTAGGTGGCATTTATGAAAAATAATAATTCTTTAGAAGCTGAAATAGAAGATATTGTAAAAAGTTTTTCACCTGTTAAAAATAATCGTACAAGTTCAGAAGAGTTAAAAAGAATAAAAAATATTCCGATGATAACCTTAATTTGATTTCTTTAAAATTAAAAACTTTAGATGAAGAAGAAAAAAGAAATATTATAGTAAATCTTATAGCAGCTCTCGATTATTATATACATGAAATAATTATTTGGGGAATAATACAAATAACACTAAACAAATTTCCTGAAACTAAAAAATATGGCAAACTAGAAATTTCTATAAAATATCTAAAAGAATTTAAAGAAAAAGATATTTTTGATGATCCTAAATTAAAAATAGCAATTATAGAAAAACTTAGAAAGAATACATATCAGAAATGGGAAGATATAAAAGAAGGTTTAGATTTTGTAATACCTAAAGATTTTCATAAAAAGATTGGAGAATTAGCTTCAGAAGGGAAGTTCCAAGTAGCAGAATTAAAAAAGATAAATGATAAAAGAAATTTTATTGTTCACCATTTTGATAGAGAATATAAAGAAAAATCTCTAAGAAATAAATTTGATATTGATTGTGAGAAAAGTTTTGAACTTATAAAATTTATAATAGATTCTATACATAAAATAGTAGAAGATTATGATAATACACAACCAGAAAATAAGGAGCAGTAGGATTAACTGCTCCTTTTAATAGATGAATTAACAACATATTTTCATAATAAGGTAACTGAGGAAGTAATTGATCTGTATAGAATGGATTGGACTAGAGGGCAACTTATTTTTTCTACTCATAATGATAATCTTTTGGATTATGATTTTAGAAAAGATCAAATTTATATTATAGATAAAAATGAGAAAGAGGAAAGTGAAATATTTTCTTTAATAGATACTGATTTTAGAAATGATTTATCAACTGCTAAGCAATATATGGCAGGTAAATTTAGTTCATTCCCAAAAGTAAATCTTAATTTTTTAAGAGAAGGTTGGGAGGATTAAATTAAAAAAATAATAAATAGAAAGGAAGAAAATGGATAAAAAGCTAGAACATATATATAATAATATTTCATTAATGAAAAAAAGTGAAGAAAATTATGCTGTTAAAGTATTCAATATTAAAAATCCTGAACAATATTTATACTGTTATTATAAAACAGAAGAAGATTTTTTTAAAGATTGTAAGAAATTATTTATAGATATTATTCCTAAAAAAAATATGTTAAATAAAGAGATATCTTATTCTCAATTATATAAAGAACTAAAAAACTATCTATTTTATAAAATATTAAAAGAGAATAGTAGCTTATTTGATAAAAAATTTATTTTTTTAGAAGAGCATACTAAAAAAATATCAAAATTAATAAAAGAAATTGAAAATAGTTTTAAGGAATATATAAAAAAATACTATCCTTTGGAAGTAAATTTTTTTTATGCTAGAATATATAATATTTCTATTTCTAAAAAAGAAGAAATTGGATCTTATACATTATATAAAATTGATAAAAATGAAGATGAATTAGCACAGTATTTGAATTATTTAAAAAATAACTGTCAAATTATTCCAGAATATGTTATTAAAACTAAAATAAAAGCAAGAGATTGTGAAGCAATTTGTGAATTAGCTAATAAAAAAAATGATGATTTTCTTAGTATTTTAAATTTTATGAGGCAAACAAATGTAACAATTGATGGACAATATAATTTTATTAGTAAATATAATATTTCATTATCAGAAAATATGGAATGTGAGTATTCAAATCAAGATTTTTGTCAGCAACTTAATTTTAATGAAATTAAAAATCAAGATTTTTTTAAAAAATTAGTTGAATTAATTGAAAAAGATAACCCTAATTTTTTAGAAAAAAAATAAAATTAAGTTTACATTGGTTAAAGGAAGCTAAATATGAAAAAACAGAAATAAATGCTTTGGTAAAAGCAATAACTTCTTTGGAAGCTTTAATTTTAACAAAAAAATTGAATGAAAAGTATGGAATACAAAATAATGCTATAACAATACCATTAATAATTTTAGAAATAAAAGAAGAAGAGAAGAAGAAAAAAATCATTAAAATATTAAAAGAACTATACGATAAGAGATCTGAAGTCGTACATAATGGCGAAGCATATGTTGAATATAATGAGATTCAAAATTTATTAAAAATTATAGAAGATTTAATTGTTAAATTAATAGAGGATCTACAATATGGAAAATTAGAAACAGAGAAGCGATATAATGAATATTTTACAGAAAAAATTTGTAACTACTCAGCTATGTAGTTACAAAAAATAAAAAATCAGCTAAAAATTAGGAGAATTTGCTTGGTGTGGATTCTCCTTTTTAACTGATTACTGGAAGCATTATGTCACATAACTCAAAAATACTTTTTAATGCTTCATATTGATTTTGCCCATTCTTTTTCATTGTCGCGATATACCCTCTTACTCTATAATAAATTTTACTTCCTAAATCGCTTCTAAATACTCCTTGAATTTTACTCTTAATTTTCACATTTCTAATTTCTCTTTCAGCAGCATTATTGGTAAAAAAAGAGGAATCTCTTTCTAAAAAGAAAGTTAGTACATCTTCATATCTTGATAATCTTTTAAGAAAATTAAAGGTTTTGCTTCGCTTTTTCTTACCTCTTCCTCGTATAATAAAAAAAATAGGCAGGAGAAAAGGAAGTTTTTTCAATGTAGGATAGCCAGTTTGCATTGCTTTTAAATTAGGAAATATAAGAGAGAAAATAGACTTTATTTTATTTATTTGGATATTTTTTATCTTTTTTTAAAGATAAATTATTTAATCTATTATTTTTCTTATTTCCATATGTGCCAGGGTTAAAGATGTATTTACAAGAAGATTAGATTATAAAAAATGGCAGGGTCCATTTTGTCCCTGCCTGCCACTATGGGCTTCTACTCTTTCATCTTGCCGCTATGGACTCCTAGTTTGTACATATATTATACAACAGTTACGTATCTTTTTCAAGAGTTATTTTTTTAGTAAATCAATGATACTATCTATTTTATTTAGTTGTTGTGAATTCAATTTTGGAAAGTAGTTTTTTCCATTAATACTAGATCTTTTTAGTCTTGCTCTACTTATTGCTCTTATTTGATTTACTTGTTTCAAATCTATTCTATCAAAAATTTTTCTATATTAAAGTTATTAACAATAGGTTGACAAATACAAAATAATGTAGTAATAAATTAATATAACTTTACCATTTAATTATCACTGAAAGAAATTATAGAATTTTAGACTATAAATATGATATTTTTTTAAAATAGTATATTTATAAAAAAACGCCTGTAAACTAAATAAAGTGTTTGTATTATGAAATATTAAGAATCTTTTACATTTTAAGAACTTTTAATTGAGAGTTGAAAAATTAGGAAAAGAGATATAATTAATGTAAATTTTCTAAAATTTTTTAAAAAAAAACATTGACATAAGTTAGAAAAGAATTATAATAATATTGGTATTCATTTTTTGTTAATAAACATAATAATTATAATATTTTGGGTATTTTTTTAGAATTAATATTAAATTAAAAAATAAAGGGGAAGGGTATGAATCATAGCAAAAATATATTAATGAGACTTGTTTATTTTATTTTGTTGTATTTTATTTATTGGAATATTTTTAATTATCTAAAATTAGATTTAGAATTTAGAGGGAAAAATATAGATATAGCAATACACGGAATGTTTCTTTTACTATATTTTGCATATTATTTAATGGATTTGCTGAATTTTGATAAGTGCCACTATAGAGTAAGGACATTGTTGTATTCTTCTATAGTGAACCTTGTGATATTCAGCATTTTTTATTTATTTTCAAGAAGAATAGAATTGGTATATGGTTTTATTGTATTTACAGTAGTTCAAAACTTAATAAAAGCAGTTTTGTTAAGTTTAAATAGTAAAGTATATAGCACTATTATTATTGATAGTGGAGAACATTATACTGATACTGTAATAAAAATTTTAACTAATCATGAGAAATATAGATATTTGGGTTATCTTTGTGAAGAGAAAAATGAAAAAGAAAGATATTTAGGAAAAATAGAAGATGTAAAAGAGATAGTTAAAATGAGAAATGCTGATACAATTATCTTTACAAGTAGAAAACAGATAAAAAATTATGCTAATGAGATAATGGACTTGAAACTTCAAGGAATAACAGTAATTGATTATATAGGGTTTATTGAAGAGTATGAAGGAAAGATAGATATAGAAAAGATAGATAGTTTATGGGTTGTAATGACTGATGGATTTGTTGTTTTAAATAATACACTTCAAAGAAGAATAAAAAGACTTTTTGATATTGTAATGGCAACAATAATGTTTATCTGTTTTCTTCCATTTATGATAATAACATATGTTCTTGTAAAAACAGATATTGGATTAAAATATCTATTTACAGATCCAATGAAGATAATAAAAAATCCTGCCTTTTTTAAACAAAAGAGAATTGGTTTAAGAGGTGAGGAGTTTGAAATGGTTAAATTTAGAAGTATGAAGGTACATGATCCTAGTAAGTTCTCAAAATATGCTTCTAAGAATGATGATAGAATTACAGCAGTAGGGAAGTTTATAAGAAAGACAAGACTTGATGAGTTTCCACAACTTATAAATGTTTTAAAAGGTGAGATGTCATTTGTTGGACCAAGACCAGAGTGGAATGAGCTTGGAAGGGATTATGAGAAGAAGATTAAAAACTATAAGTTGAGATATGCTGTTCAACCAGGGCTTACAGGTTGGGCACAGGTAATGTACTCTTATGGTGCTTCTGTAAAAGATGCAGAGATAAAATTAGAGTATGATCTATACTATATAAAACATCAAGATTTTATGTTGGATATGATGATATTCTTTAAAACAACAAAAACAGTTTTATTTGGGAAGGGAATGTAATTGGATAAACAGATTAGTAAAGATAAAAGTAAAGGAATTAAGTTTATAGCCGTAGTTATAATGGTTATACTCCACGTTTTTGGTTTTCCAGATAGAATAGCTCCTTATTCATACAAAAGTCTTTTAATGTTCGGAGGGGGGACAGTAGAATCATATTTAGCAACTGGCTCTTCAATAGTTGTTCATTTATTTTTATTTATAAGTGGATATGGAATGTATCTTCTAGGTGAGCAAAATTACAGACAGATATTTAAAAGAATAAAAAACTTATATTTTGAGTATTGGAGTATATTTTTTATTTTTGTTCCTTTAGGTTATTATTTAGGAAAATATAGCTTTAATATAAAAGAGTTTATATATAATTTTATAGGATTGATTTCATCATATAATGCTGAATGGTGGTTTTTAAGAGCTTATATAGTGTATATGTTAGTTTATCCTTTAACTAGAAAAGTAGTAAAAAAATATCCTAATATTAGCTTAATAGGAGCTATGTTTATTACAGGAAGTGGAATGATTTTAGGAAAATTGATTAGAATGAGTTTAATACCTAATAATCTATTTTTCTCTATATTAGCTTCAATATTAGAATATCATTATCCATTTGTTTGTGGAATGGTTGTTGTAGAGAAAGGGTATTTTGATAAATTAAAATCTTTTTTAGAGAGTAAAAATATAAACTTCAAGTTTTTGTTTATAACAGTAGTTATTTTTATATGCTGGATAGAAAAATTTAATTATATAAGACATGCTTTTAATTTTTTATTAGTACCTTTATTTATATGTTTATTGAGTATGTTTAAACTAGAAAAAAGTAAGTTTATTTTAATGATAAGTAAATATACAACAGGGATATGGCTTATTCATAGTTTCTTTTGTTATTATTATTTTAAACAATTAGCTTTTTTTCCAAAGTACTCAGTTTTAATACTTATTTGGATAATATTTTTAAGTACTATATGCACTAGTGTAATAAATTATATTAAAAATAAAATTTTAAAAATTTAGGAGAAATAAATGACCAGATATTGAATTGGATTAAAAATGGAGAATATAGGTTGTTAAAAGAAAATTATAAAGAATATAAATATATAAGAAAGAATTTAGAGTTTTATCAAAAATTTGATTATAATAAATTATACGAAGAATAAAATGATTGATGAAAGGAGTGTAATGGAGAAAAAAAGAGATGTTACTATAGATATAGCTAAAGGAATAGGAATATATCTAGTTTGTTTGGGACATACCACTTCAAATGAAGTAGTACTAAAATGGTTATATAGTTTTCATATGCCATTATTCTTCTTTTTAAGCGGAATATTTCATTCACAAACAGAAAAATATCTTGAATTTTTTAAAAAGAAAGTAAGAGCCTTGCTAGTTCCATATCTGTTTTTTGCAACAACATTATTTATATTCTTTTTGCTGGTAAGTAAAAAAATAGGGTTTTCAGCAGGAGAAAATTTACCAGTAAAAGAAAATTTTATAGGAATTTTTATAGGAACGGAAATTAAAAATTTCTCTCGAGTTAGTTGGGGAGGACAATTATGGTTTCTATTAGCTTTATTTTTAGTAGCTAATATTATGTACTTTGTAAAAAAATTAAGTTTAAAAACTCAAATATTAGTAAATGTATTAATGATATTAACTAATATTTATTTAAGCAAGAAAATAGATTTTTATTTACCTTGGTGTTTTTTAACTGTTTTAATGGCTTTTAATTTTTATTGGTTTGGAAATTACTTTAGAAATGATATTTTAAATAGAAAAAATATTTCAAATTTAGTTTTATTAGGTTTGTTAATAATAAATTTAATTATAAGTCATTTAAATGGAAAAGTTGATATGTGGAGTAATAGTTATGGAAATTTAATACTGTTTTTTATAGGGGCTTATTCTGGAAGCTTATTTTTAATATTTTTTATAAAAAAATTTATACTAAACAATAAATTTTTAGAATATATTGGAAAAAACTCTTTAGTAATATTAGCTTATCATAAAAGAGGAATAACAATTATTAAGGTTGTATTTATATATATCTTAAAGATGTCTATTCCAGAAGGTAATACAATTTTTGATTTAATATTTAGTTTAATAGAAATTTTATTATGTATACCTATTATAGTAGTATTAAATAAGTATTTTCCATTTTTTATAGGGAAAGGAAAGAAAAAATGAAAGAAAGATATAAAGAATTAGATTTAATGAAAGGAATAGGAATTATATTAGTTTATATTGGTCATAGTTTTAACTTTCCTAATTTTAGATGGACAAAAATATTATTTTTTTTAGGAAATACAATATATAGTTTTCATATGCCACTATTTTTCTTTATATCTGGGCTACTTTCTAATACAAATAATGAAATAAATTTAGAAAAGTTTTATAAAGGAAAGATAAAAAGACTTTTAATCCCATATTTTTTTATAAATTTAATTGATTTTATTCCAAGAACGTTATTACCAAATTTAGTTAATTCAGAATTTGGAGGGATAAAAGAAGTTTTATTTTATGGAACAAAAATATCTTGGTTTGTTTATACTCTATTTATTATTTTTATGATCTTTCCTTTTTTAGATACATATATATTAAAGAAAGATAGGTATTATCTATTTGGAATAGTTTTAATAATAGTAAATTACTTAAAAATATTTGAAAATATTGAAATTTTTTCATTTAAAATAGTGGTAAGTTATTTGTTATATTTTTATATAGGATATATAATTAAACCACTTTATAAGGAAAAAATAAAAAACGGAATTGAAAGTAAAAATTTAATTTTTCTTATAACAAGTATAGTATTTTTAAGTTTATCATATAAATATTTTTATTTAAGTTATTTTAATTCTGTTATTTTTGCTATATTAGGAATTTTATTTGTTTTAAATATTTCTTTAAGAATAAAAGAAGACACTATTACTTATAGAGCTTTTAATTTTTTAGGAATAAATTCATTAACTTTTTATCTTATAGAAGGATTTATAACAGTAGTATATAGGGTGATATTATTAAGAATAATATCGATAGAATATAGCTATTTACTAGTGAGTACATTTTTTATTTTAAGAGTGATAACAGCGTATGTAGTAGTTAAACTTATAGTAGTTAAAAGTTCAGTTTTATCATTTTTATTAGGAGCAAGTGTAGAGAAAAAATAATTAAAGTATAAAAGTATAGAGGTAAGAGATGAAAAAAATAATTTTAAATGCTAATACACTTTTTGCAGTGTATAATTTTAGATGTAATCTAATGAAAAGGTTATCAAAGGAAGGATATGAGATTATTTGCTTAGGAAATAGAGACAGTTCAGCAGAGCAAATAGTAGAAAATGGTTGGAGATATATAGATGCTGGAATGGATAGAAGAGGAACAAGTATTTTAAATGATCTGAAACTTTTTTTCTTCTATTTGAAAGTGTTTAAAGAAGAGAAACCAGAATATATTTTAAACTTTACAATAAAGCCAAATATTTATGGAACACTTGCAGCAAAATTAGTAGGAGTACCTGTAATAAATAATGTAACTGGACTTGGTGATATATTTGATACAGAAAATATAACAAGTAAAATAGTAAAAATATTGTACAAGATAAGTTTTAGGTTTCCTAAAAGAGTATTTTTCCAAAATGATGATGATATGAAGATATTTTTGGATAATAAACTTATTGATAAAAAACTGTGTGATAGGTTGCCAGGATCAGGAGTAGAGGTACAAAAATTTTTTCCTGAAGAGCTAGTAAAAGAAGATAATAAAATAAGATTTTTATTTTTAGGAAGAATCTCTGTAAAAAAAGGTGTAAGGATAATAAACGAGGTTTCTAAAATTTTGACTCCTAAATATCCAAATATAGAGTTTCAACTTCTTGGAAAGGTATATATAGATGAAGAGGGACATATTTCTAAAGAAGAATTGAGTAAGTGGGAAAAAGAAAGTAATATAAAATATCTTGGAACTTCTAAAGATGTAAGAAATGAGATAAAAAAAGTAGATTGTATAATATTCCCTTCATATTATAGAGAGGGTGTACCTAGATCTCTTATTGAATCAGCATCAATGGGAAAACCAATATTGACAACAGATAATGTAGGGTGTAGAGATATAGTTGAAGATGGATATAATGGATATTTAGCTAATCCTAATGATGTAGATAGTATGGTTGAAATTGTAGAGAAATTCTTAAAACTTAGTGAAGATAGAAGAAAAGTAATGGGAGAAAATGGAAGAAATAAAGTTTTAAAAGAGTTTGATGAGAAAATAGTTATTAATAAATACTTAAAAGTAATTAAAGGAGAGAAAAATGTTAACGACTAAACAAAAAATAAATTATTTTTTTATGAAGTTAATGCCTAAGAAATTGTATATTAAATTAAGAGTTTTTATTTTACAAGGATATATACCAAATTTAAAAAATCCTAAGACATATACAGAAAAATTACAATGGAGAAAATTAAAAGATGATAACAAGTTGTTTAGTATTTGTGCAGATAAGTATGCTGTTAGAGAGTATGTAAAAAATAAAGTAGGGGAAGAATATTTAGTTCCAATATATTTAATAACAGATACTTTAACAAAAGAAGAATTTGAAAAATTACCTAATTCTTTTGTTTTAAAAACTACTAATGGTTCTGGAAATTCAGCAGTTAAAATAATAAAAGATAAAAAATTAGCAAACTATGAAGAGCTTAGGGATTTTTTTGAAGATTGTAAAAAAATAGATGTTGGTGATTATACAATGGAATCTTGGTATTCATCAATTCCATGTAAAGTTATGGCAGAAAAATTATTAGATACTAAAACAGTTGATGATTATAAAATTCATTGTTTTAATTCTGGAAAGATGATTATAGAACATTTAACTGAAAGAAATAAAGAAACAGGAACTTTAAAATCAAATGCTTATAATGAAAATTGGAAAAAATTAAATTTTACAATGGGAACTGAATTATATACTTATGATTTAAAACCACCTAAAAATTTTGAAAAAATGAAAGAAATAGCAAAAAAATTGTCAGAAGATTTTGATTATGTAAGAGTAGATTTATATAATATTGATGGAAATATTTATTTTGGTGAATTAACTTTTTGTGATGCAGGTGGATTCGGAACATTTGATCCTAAAATTTGGGATTCTAAATTAGGAAGCTATTGGGAAATAAAAAATAATTAATATACTAGGAGATGAAAAAAATGAAAAACTTTTTAATAACAGGTGGAGCAGGGTTCATTGGTTCAAGTGTAGCAGAGAGATTATTAAATAGAGGAGATAAAGTTGTTGTTGTAGATAATTTTAATGATTTTTATGATTATAATAGAAAGATTAGAAATATTTTAGAGATTACAAATAACTTTAATAAAATTGGGGAGTTTGAAAATCTTTCAAAAGATGAAAAAATTAATAAATTAGTAGAGATAGTTAATTCAGAGAGTTTTACTCTTGTATATGGAGATATTAGAGATAGAGAGGCTATGGATAGAGTCTTTGCTGAAAATAGTTTTGATTTAGTATTTAACCCAGCTGCAATGGCAGGAGTTCGTCCCTCTCTTTTAGATCCTATGCTATATGAAGATGTAAATGTAAGAGGATATATGAATCTTCTTGAACTTTGTAAAAAGTATGGAGTTAAAAAGTTTGTTCAAGCATCATCTTCTTCAGTTTATGGAAATAATAAGGAAGTTCCATTTAAAGAAACTGCAATAGTTGATTTTGCAATTTCTCCATATGCAGCAACTAAGAAATCATGTGAAGTTATGGGGCATGTATATCATAAGCTATATAATATAGATATGGTTCAACTGAGATTTTTCACTGTTTATGGACCAAAACAAAGACCAGATTTAGCTATTCATAAGTTTACTAAGATGATACTAGAAGATAAACCAATTCCATTTTATGGAGATGGAACAACTAAGAGAGATTACACATATATTGATGATATAGTAGATGGAATTTTAAAATCAATGAACTATCTATTTAATAATGAGGATGTTTATGAGATATTTAATCTTGGAGAATCTCATGTTGTATCACTAAAAGAGATGGTAGAAACTATTGAAAATGCTCTAGGAAAAAAAGCTACTTTAGATATTCAACCTATGCAACCTGGAGATGTAGAAAAAACTTATGCAGATATATCAAAGGCAAAGGCAATGATAGGTTATGATCCTCAAACTAATTTTGCTGAGGGAATTAGAAAATTTGTAGAATGGTATAAAAGATATTAAGTTAAAGAGAGGGAAAGTTAATGGATAAAAAATTAAAAATAGCAGTAGCTGGAACAGGATATGTTGGATTAAGTATAGCAACTCTTCTTGCACAAAATCAAAAAGTAGTTGCAGTGGATATAGTTCCTGAAAAAGTAGATTTAATAAATAGTAAAAAATCACCTATTCAAGATGAGTATATTGAAAAATACTTAGCAGAAAAAGAGTTAGATTTAGTAGCAACAACAGATGCAGAAAGTGCATATTCTGATGCTGATTTTGTAGTAATAGCAGCCCCTACAAACTATGATAGTAAGAAAAACTTTTTTGACACTTCAGCAGTAGAAAAGGTAATTGAACTTGTTATGCAATATAATCCAAATGCAATTATGGTTATAAAATCAACCATTCCTGTTGGATATACTAAAAGTATTAGAGAAAAAACAGGAAGTAAAAATATAATATTTAGTCCAGAGTTTTTAAGAGAAAGTAAGGCATTATATGATAATCTTTATCCTTCAAGAATTATTGTAGGGACAGATATGGAAGATGAAAGACTTCTTAAAGCAGCACACCTGTTTGCTCAGTTATTACAAGAAGGGGCTATAAAAGAGAATATAGAAACTTTATTTATGGGATTTACAGAAGCTGAGGCAGTAAAACTTTTTGCTAATACTTATCTTGCATTAAGAGTTTCATATTTTAATGAATTAGATACTTATGCAGAGATGAAAGGACTAAATACTCAACAAATTATAAAGGGAGTTTGTTTAGATCCACGTATTGGAGATCAATATAACAATCCATCTTTTGGATATGGAGGATATTGTTTACCAAAAGATACAAAACAACTGTTAGCTAATTATGAAGATGTGCCACAAAATATGATGTCTGCAATAGTAGAATCAAATAGAACAAGAAAAGATTTTATAGCAGATAGAGTACTTACTCTTGCAGGATGTTATGAAGAAAATAGTGAATGGGATCAAGAAAAAGAAAACCAAGGTATTGTAGGAATATATCGTTTAACAATGAAATCAAACTCTGATAACTTTAGACAAAGTTCAATTCAAGGGGTAATGAAAAGAATAAAGGCTAAAGGAGTTAATGTTGTAATATATGAACCAACTTTAAAAGATGGTGAAACATTCTTTGGAAGTTTAGTTATAAATGATCTAAACAAATTTAAATCAATGACAGATGCAATAGTAGCTAATAGATATGATTCAGATTTAGATGATGTAAGAGATAAAGTTTATACAAGAGATTTATTTGGAAGAGATTAATATAATTAGGGAGTTATTGGAGGAAAAATGCCATATTATGCAGCAACAAATGGAGATATAGCAGCACTATTAGTTGGAATACTCTCAATAGTAGTCTTAATAGTTTTATCAACAATTTTAATAAATAGTAATATAAAAGAGAATAGCATAAAAAAAATACTATTTTTAATGTTATTTATTCAAATAATTATAGCATGTATAGATAATTATATAACAATATTTCCATTAATGGGATTTGATGCAAGAGCTTTTGAAAGTTTAGCTTGGTTTAGTTATGAAAATAATGTAAATGTTGGAAGAGGAGCATATAATTATTATATTTTAAATCCGCTATATAAAATAATAAAGGTTAGATCAGCTATAACAATAGAAGTTTTAAATATTCTATTTAATTTGTTAACAAATTTAAATATTTATAGTATTTTAAAAAATCTAAAAATAAAGAAGCAACTTTTAGTTTTACTAATATTTATAGTTGCATTATCTCCAATAAGTCTTATTTATAGAACAGGTGTTTTAAGAGAATCTATTATAATAATGTTTATATCATACTCTTTAAAATCTTTTATAACTTTTATGTTAAGTAAAAAGAATAATATTGAAGCTTTAAAATCTTTTATTTATATAGGACTAGGAGCTATTTTTCATAGTGGTGTTATATTTATAACAACAGGATATTTAATAGCTCTATTGTCTGGAAAAAAAAATCAAAAGATATTTCAATACTTGATTTTAATACTAGGAGCAATAGGATTTATTTTATTTAAAGATACTTTGTTAGAAAAAGTAGGTGGAGGAGATATAGATACAATAATAGCTGTTAATAATTATACTTCTCTTAAAATGGCAGGAAGTGGTTATCTTCAAAGTATAACAACAACAAGTTTGGGACAAATAGTAGTTTATTTACCATTATTTATGTTTTACTTTTTGTATTCTCCAACCCCAGATATGTTTAGAGGAATACTAGATATAGTTTCTTTTATTTTAAATTCAAGTATTTATCTATATTTTACTTTTTATGGTTTTTATTTGTATAAAAAAGTAAAAAATCAATTAACTTTAACAGAAAAAAAGATAATAAAATATTTTTTTATTTCAATAATTTTTACAGTAGCAGTTTTTTCAGTAGGAACAAGAAATGCTGGAACAGCTATGAGACATAGGGATAAAATAGTACCACTATTAATAGTTATTTTTGCAATTATAAAAAATAGAGCTATATTATTAAGGGAGAGAAGAATATATGAGAGAAGAACCAATTAGAATACTTCAAATAACTGGTGGAATGAATATGGGAGGAATAGAAAACTTTATAATGAATATATATAGAAATATAGGTAGAGATAGAGTTCAATTTGACTTCCTTATTCATCAAGAGGAGAAACAGATATTTGAAGATGAGATAATATCTCTGGGAGGAAAAGTTTTTAGAATACCATCTTTAGGGAAAGTAGGACATTTTAAATATATAAAAGGACTAAGAGAATTTTTTCAATCTCATCAAGAATATAAAATAGTTCATTCTCATTATAATACTATAAGTGGAATTATTTTAAGAGAAGCAAAAAAATGTGGAATAAAAGTAAAAATAGCTCATAGCCATACTTCTTATCCTAAATATAGATTTATAGAAAGCATATATAAAAATTATTCAAAAAATTTAATAAATAGAAATACGGAAGAAAGATATGCTTGTTCTCAAAAAGCTGGAGAATGGCTTTATGGAAAAATTGAAAATTTTAAAGTTATCAATAATGGGATAGATCCAAAAGAGTATAAATTTAATGAGAGAATAAGA
>OFOU01000127.1_pt1 | contig 69958 bp, 108 predicted proteins | sample 1542061 | NCBI WGS metagenome assembly OFOU01 (sample SAMN04209239, study PRJEB22552) | human gut metagenome | biome: gut; material: feces | host: Homo sapiens | place: USA: Oklahoma
TACCTCGTCACTAAATTAAAGTGACGAGGAATACGCTAAAAAGCTAGAAAGGGAATTACGTAGTAGGAGTAGTACTTACTGCCGCAGCACGAAGGATTAGAAAGGTTAAATCCCCAGTGCCATGCACTGAAATCCGAGTACTCCGTACTCGACCAAAAGATGAAAGCTCCTGATGAATCTGAATCCATATTAGTTTCTAATCCTATTAATTTACAGGATTCTCTAAATTCATTCCTTCTATCATAAAATAATTTCATTTCTCCTGCAGATGGAAAGTACCATTCTTTATCATGAAATCCAGGAGAATAATTTATGCAGTAATCTAACGAAGGTGATTCACTTCCAATATTCTTCTTTAAACCATTTAAATGATTAACCATGAATTTTGTATTCCTTTTTCCATTTACATCATTATATGGTTTACTAGATTCATCATCTGCGTCCATTCTAGTCAGACCCTTAATATTATTATACATAGCTCCCTGATATATTCCCCATTCCATATAATTTTCACTAGAATTTATAGGAATTATCAGATTCTTTCCTGAGAAATTTCCTGAGGTATCTAATACATAACCAATTATTCTATCAATATCTTCAGATAATATATCCTCAGGATTTTGATATATTCCTTTCTTTAGGACAAACAATCCCCTCTTAGGAGATAGTTCAACTTTCCTCCACATATATTTTTCTTTTCTCAAATTTATCTATAGCTAACTTCTGCATGTCATCAACTGTATCACTCTCATCAACTATTTCTCTCCCTAACAAAGTTTCTATTATGTCCTCCATAGTAACTATACCTTGTAATGCTCCAAATTCATCAACTACAATAGCTATCTGAACTCTTTTACTCATTAATTTCTCAAGAGCATTAGGAACATTCAAAGTTTCTGGGAATATAAGTATATCTCTTTTTATATTTGATACAGGACTTGTAAAATCGTCTGAGGCTAATTTCTTAAGAACATCAGGTCTCATAACAAATCCAGTTATGTTATCCATAGTTCCAGAATATACTGGAATTCTAGTGTGATTACAGTCAATCGGGAAATCCTTCATTTTTATATTCTCATCTACCATGGTCAATACCGTTCTAGGAGTCATTATATCATCAACCTTTCTAGACTTTAAAGTCATTAAATTCTGAATCATTTTATTCTCATCAGATTTAATTACTCCTTCCTCAGCTCCTATTGATGACATAGCAGATATCTCTTCTCTACTTACAGTTGACTCTGCTTCCTTAGGTGCAAATAATCCCATTAATTTTCTAGCCATTATAACTATAGGATAACATATTATAGTCATCCAGTTTATTAAATTAGCTGCCACTCCAGTTAATGATCTCCAATAGTGTGCTCCAATACTTTTTGGTATTAGCTCAGATAATATTAGAATCAGAAATGTCAGGATAGCAGAAATTACTGCCAGATATTCATGACCGAATAACTTTTCTGCCTCAGCTCCAACTCCAGCAGCTCCCATAGTATGAGCACACGTATTAAGAGTTAATATGGCAGCTATAGGATTATCTATATTTTGTTTTAATTTTAACAGAAGTTTTGCTGATTTGCTACCTTCCTTTATTTTCATATTTAGAAAGGATACTGGAGTTGATAATATAACTGCCTCCAGAACTGAACAAGTAAAGCTAACTACAATAGCTAGTAGAAACCAGAAGATAATCATTGACCACATAATATTAATCCAATTTATATATCTTAACAATTATATCTGTATTCTCGAATACATCATCAATCATACATCTTATTATATTCCAAGATGCTCTTCCACGATCTGATCCTATATTATAAGGAAATGCTACTGAATTTAATGACTCATAACTCATTTTTAATTTTAGAAGTGCTAAACTTCTATGAAATGCCTCATAATTTGTAAATCTCATATGTAAGAGGTCAGGAGTGTAACCTGGACTTTCGTATGCATCAAGATTTAAGTCATAAATATTGCATCCTTTGTAAGTATATTGTCCAAATATATTAGCTATATGTTTTCCATCCTTACATTTTACTAATAAACATCCTCCTAAACCTTTATTATTTAGATTATTGACTGAAAGTTTATATTCATCAAATACCTCAGGATATTTTTCCTTAACTGTCTTAGCTACTCCTGAATTCATCTCTCCCATACAATTTACTTGATGAGCTATCACTTCACAATCAGTTGAAAATAGATCTCCATCTAATATTATTGATTTCATATTTTAATTATATTTATTAATGATTGATAATACATACAAGACTAATGGTATAATACTATATGATACTAATAAAGGTATCAGAATAACTGATACTGCTAATACTGAATCTTTTACTAATTTAACTAATTTCATAATCATAATATTTAATTAATATATTTGTATTTCCAAATAAGATGTCTATTATATTATCAACTAATATATTATTTATATTAGGTATAGATATTGACATTATATCTGATTTCTCATTTAGATAATCTTTCAACTTTAATAAAGAATTAACTATTCCGTATAGACTAGTTCTTTCAATATTGTTTCTATCTATATAATTAGATATTAGCTCTACCTTAAGAGATGTACCTATCCTTCTTATTATAGTCGACCCTATTAATGTTTCATAATCCTTTATTTCTTTAATTATTTGACCTTCCCTGAGTATAGATTCAAATATAGACTCATTATTTACTCTAGGTATTACACATATTATTTCACAATCTAGTGTATTAAGTATTGAATTAACTTTATAAATTTTCATATTATATTTTAATTATTACACAGCCTTAAGGTTTTGGAGGGTAAGAAAAAAAATAGTGAGGATTATACCTCACTATATTATCTAAATATTTCTACATTCATCATTATTTCTAAATAATCCATCAATTCAGATCTAGGAACTAATTCTAATCTAGTAAATTTAGGAATTTCAGATAAAGTTTTTGAATATCCATCAGGAATGAATATATAATCAAATGCAAATCCGTTTCCACTTCTAATTTCTGTAGATATAGATCCTTTCAGTTCATTAGATATCGTCAATTTACAACTTTTACCAATCATTCCTAAAGACATTGATGTTTTAAATGTAGCTGACCTATTCGTTACTCCATTTAATAATTCAATTATCTTTTTATTAGTGGCATCATCGTCATGTATTCCAGTGAACCTTGCAGTTCTCACTCCAGGATCTCCATTTAAATGTTCAATAAATAAACCTGTATCTTCAGATATTACATAACTTCCCTTATAATCTGGATATCTACTATATATCTCATCTCTATAAAATTCCATCTTCTGTATAGAATTTCCTTCAGTTGAATTCCTATCTTCAGGTGATTCAGGAAGATTCATATCAGATAATGAAATTATATCATAATTCAGTAGAATCATTCTTTCTTTAAAATCATTAACCTTTCCTTCATTACTAGTTGCTAGTATTACTTCTATCTTCATATTACATATTCTTAAAATATCTATAAGTTCCCAAACCTTTTTTATATGAATTTAATGACTTGCTCCACCCTGACCATCTATATACTTCAGTTACTTTTACAGTTTCATATCCTTTATCAATTAAATATTTTACTTTGAAGTTTCCTGAATCATTCTGCCAGATTTTTAACATTTTAACAGGGTACTCTCCTTCTTCTCCTGTATAATGATCTATCCATCTAACACTATATAGTCCCCAAGGTCCGTTAATCGGCTTAGCAAAATTCTTTTTAGGCAGGTACATAGATTTCATTATCTCACCTAAGTCCACTGCCTCTTCTCTCCATCTAAATGTTTCTGTTACTGGTATTGCCATATTTATTTAAATTTAATTACACACTTAAGGTCTTGAAGCCTTACGTTTGCTTTTTATGTTTACAGTTGTGGCATTTATATTACCTGTTATATCTCCATTTACTTCTACGGAGGTTGAATTAATATCTCCATGTATATCTCCGTTAATTTTTAGAGAAGTGCCTTCTATATTACCAATTACGTTACCAATTATTTCAGACCTTGTGCAGTTGAGCTTAGCTAGGTCTCCTTCAAATCTAATTGTAACAGTATCTTCAAATACACTAGTAATGTGCTTCCCATCAACATAAATCTTATTCTTATATACTGATATTGAATCACCTTCTACCTCAAAAGGTACTCCATCTACTATTAATTTATTCATATTATTATATTTTTACAAAATACCCAAAAGTAGAACTTCCTAACTCTTTACCATAGTTTAAAACTTTATTTGACCTACTAAGATAACTATAAAATTTTATTTCACAGGAATCTAGATTAACTGAAGTAATCCTGCATCTTTCAGGTATGGAGTAAGAGTCATTAACTGTATCATATTCTCTATACACCAGTTCATCTCCCTCCTTTACCTTACTTAATTTAATCATTTTATCCTTTGTAGTCAATTGATCTAGATATCTTACATCTTCATCAATATCTATCTTGTTATCAGCTTCTTTTATGGAATGAATTCTAAATATTAATCCAGTTGATTTCTGAAGTATAGAATTATCTCCTATAATTTCAAATACCTGATATTCTTGTACTAATCCTGTCTTTACATAAGGATCTAGGAACCTCAGAGTTATTGAATCTTTACTTACCTGAATAACATATACTAAAATGAAATAAGTTATACTATCATCTGATAGTACTACTAATGAATTGTTTAAATTTTTGTTCAATTTCATATTCTATAAATTTATTAATGTTCTTCACACTATTAAGGTTTTGGAAGGTAAGATAAGAGAGGGAGAAATACTCAATTTATTTCTACACTATAGTAAGTAATATATCAGATAATTGATCATACAATCCATCAGGGTACTTTTCTGGAGTTACTTCCTTGTCTATATTTATCACTTCACTATTATATTCTATACTATACCCATAAACATTTTCTTCTTTTATTTGAGATAAAACATCCCAAAAACTTAATGCCGATTTTATTTCTCCTATGAATGATCCATTGAAAAATAATTTTACTACAGGTTCCTCTATATTCTTTATCTTAACCATTTTCAAATCTTTTAATTAATTCTAATAAAATCTTTCTCCTTTTCTCCATTCCATCTTCGTCAATATTAAACCAATGATTATTAGGTGACTTAATCTCAGGTTTATACTCTAGTAATTCAGGGATAACCTCGTATGCCTTTAACGGTTTTTGTCCTTTAGTAGGAAGTGGAAGAAAAATTTCAATTGCTACGCATATAAATTCAACCTTACAAAATCTATAAGAATTATTGAATATAATATCATAAGCCTTTCTACATAAATTTAGTTTCTCTTCTCTAGAAACTTCTTTTGTTTTAATCATATTTATAATAAAATTAAAAAGGAGAAATAAGTTAACATTTCTCCTTTTGTTTAATATTCTATTTAATATTATCAGGATATATTACTACTGTATTGGACCTAGGAAGTAATAATAAAACCCCATTTTTCTTAGAAACTAATCTTACGTAAGCTTCTGTGAATGAAATATACCCATTTACTATCTTATATTTTAATTCCAGTGGCGAGGGTATCTTTACTGTTATTTTATCCTCATATACGTTAACTATATTCTGATACATATTTATTTAAATATTTTATTTATTATGCTAGATGTCCCAATCACTACTAGTGATAAAATTCCCACCTCCATCCATTGAAGCAAGTCTAATCCATTAGTTCCAAATATAGATCCACCAAACTGGACTATTAAGATATTCATTACAAGAATAGCAATTGATACTCCAAGGAATAATTTATTTCTTCCTAGACTACTAAATACCCCAATTCCTTTTCCAAATGATCTTGCTCTAAATAAGTTCATCCAATTGATAGTCATAAAGGTAGCGAATAACCCAGTTTCTCCAGTTGAAAATATATTCCATCCTTTACTAGTGTCCAATATCATAATCATCATGGTAAGGAATAAAGGAATACCAGTAGATAAGATCATATTTATCATTGATCTATTAATAATGAACTCTTTATTATTCCTAGGTCTCTCATCTAATACCTTATCCATTGCAGGTTCAGATGCTAATGCTAAGGCACCTAGTGCATCCATAACGAGATTAACATACAATATTTCAATAACACTAAATGGGCTATCAATTCCCAATAGAGGTCCCATTAATGCAGTAAGACACAAGGCTACGTTCACTGTTAATTGAAATGCTAGAAAGGACTGAATATTCTTATATAAGCTACGTCCCCATTTAATTCCCTTAACGATTGATGGAAATGCGTCATCTAATAATACAATATCAGACGCCTCTTTAGCTACAGAAGTTCCAGATCCCATTGCAATACCTACATTAGCATGATTTAGTGATGGAGAGTCATTTACTCCATCTCCAGTCATGGCACATATGTATCCCAGTTCCTGGAATTTCTTCATTATATGCAATTTATCCTCAGGCTTACAACGAGCAATAACATTCGGATAACCACTTGTTGGATCTCCCCATGCTACATTATCAAAGTCTTTAGCTTCAATAGCCCATACATCTTTTCTAGTATCCTCCTGTAATTTTCTAGAGAACCCTGCCTGACGTGCAATTTCAGCAGCTGTCTTAACATTATCTCCAGTCATCATTACTACATCAACTCCAGCCTTATAGCAGTTAGCTACAGCTCCAGGAACATCTTCACGTACTGGATCTTCAATAAATACAGATCCGTCATATCTTAGATGATCCATATCAGGTCCAGATGCAAATGAAATAGCTCTACGTCCTCTAGCTTGCTGATCTGATACATGAGATAAGACTTTCATTAAGTTTATTTCGTATCCGTCTGATCTTTTTCCTGAAGTATCTGATATCAATTTACATACCACCTCTGGAGCTCCTTTCACTAATACAAAGTCCCTCAATTCACCTCTAACTGGTTTAGAATAGTTATCAGCTATTACAGTACTCATGTATTTATCAGTACTATTAAAAGGCTTTTGAGATCTTATCTCAGATCCAGATCTAGTTTCACTGTACTTATATCCTGTTGATTCATCTATCCATTGAAGTATGGCTCCCTCAGTAGGATTTCCAATCACTTTATCTCCATTAATATTGGCAGTTGAATTAACTGACCCATTTAAAGCCATTAACTGAGTACATACTTCATCGGTACCTACTACCTTCATCTTATTCTGAGTAAGAGTTCCAGTCTTATCTGAGAAAACTATATTAACTGCACCTACAGTTTCAGTCGCTTTCATCTTCTTGACTAGATTATTATCCTTCATCATGGCCTTAACTGAATAAGATAGAGCTAGGACAACTGATAGAGCTAACCCCTCAGGAACTGCAGCAATTACGATAACCACTGAGATCATGATAAACTTTAATTCAGTTCCTAGTATTGACTGCCATTCACTACTAAATTCTGTAAATCCAAAATGATGAATATTTAAGAATAATAGTAATAATCCTGCAATCCAGAATGATAACTTACTAATTTTACTGGCTAAATTTTCTAGCTGAACTGTTAATGGAGTCTTCTCATCTGTTATCTCCATAGCCTGACGAGTAGTTTTACCGATTTCAGTATTATCTCCTACGGCTATCACCCATCCTTTTCCAGAACCTTCAGTTACGTTAGTTCCTCTTAATGCATGATTACTAGGAATTGTAGGATTACCTTCCTCATGATCTAGCTTAGTAACTGGGACTGATTCTCCTGTCATGGCAGCTTCATCTACGTGAAGATCTACTGCCTCAAATAATTCAATGTCAGCAGGAATTTCATCACCAGCTGATAAAATAACTACATCACCAGGACATAGATCACATTTAGGAACTTCAGTTACCTTTCCTTCTCTAATAACTTTAATTAGTTCATCATCACTTACTTTATTAAGTGAGTCAAATTGTTTCTTAGCTGACCAATCCTGCCAAAATCCTACTCCAGCAGTTATCAGAATAGCTGCCAGTATAGCTAATGGTTCCCATAAAGGTTCCTTCTGAATTATATTAACTATGAAACTGAATATATCAGCTATAATTAATATAATAAGAATTGGATCTTTAAATTTATCCAATAACATTTCCCACCAAGTTTCACTGGGAGGAGGTGTTAATACGTTTCTTCCAGTTCCAAACATACGAGTTTGTTCACTTGTTAATCCATTTTTACTTCTGTTCATAATTTTAAATTTTACTGTAAAGTTTATTATTAATTAATATTTTAAAATTCTCTTTCTCTAGAAATTCATTAATATCCTCCTTAAATTTCTTATAATCATCAGGTTTAACTACAATATTAGAGTATAGACCTAGTATGTCATTAATTGATTCTCTTAGAATGACTAGTTCTTCTATGAATCTGAAGGCATCCTCATCTGACTTAAATCTAACTGAAGGTACGTAATCATTCTTTAATAATTCTTCATGATTTGGAAGATCACTAAATTGCTTGTATCCCTTTGATAGTAGAAATTTCAGAAATTCATATTCATCAATCCCTGATGTTTCTGCCCACAGTTCAATATATCTCCCTCCATTTTCTTCTACTTTTCCAGATGCATCATAATTGTTTAGATCATAATCTGGATCAAGTAATTTGATATCCTCATGTATTCCTATGACCCTAAATCCATTACTACAATTGTATTTGTCTGATAAATTCTGAAAGTTACTCATTCCTTTTACCATTTTTAATTTGTTTTAGATTATCAAAATCTACAGTAATAGAGTCTTCATTCATGCATGAATTCTCTAGATCTTGACAAAGAATATATTTCTTTTTATCTGTATATGAATAACTAGATCTACTATTAGAGATTAGTAATATCATCTTAATAGGTTCTCCTTTAGAATTTTCCATATTAAAAACTCCAATACTAGATCGGCACCCTCTATCTACAGGATTATAAAGATCACTAATAGAATAATCAACAACTTTTACCTTAATTACTCCTTCAGGTATACTCTCTTCTACCTTATTACATCCTGAGAATAACATTATAATCGCAAATAGGAATAATAAGTTCTTCATTTAACTTAAGTATTTAGTAATATCTAATTGACAATCTTCATTCTCAGGTAAGCTAAGAATATCATTTAACTCAGTTGTTACTGGATATCCTTTATCCAATAATTTTCTCGCTTGCTCTACTTGAGCCAACCCCATTGAGTAAGATATTCTAGATCCTTCATTCTTATGAATATTACTCACTGCCATTCCTAATAATTCACTAATTGTTGCCATAAATTTTACTTAACTCGTTAATATTATCTAATATAAATCTTTTATAAGATCTCTTCATACATTTGTTCCTTTTAATCCATTTATTATTGTGTATATCACTAATAGATTCTAATAACTCATTTTTATTTATAGTAACATATCCATATAACTGACCATCCATACGTTTATCCCATAAATCTATACTAATATCTATTCCTAGATTATATACTACTATTTTAAAATCTTTATTATGATAATAAAATAGAATCTTCTTTCTATCAAAATTTTCGTAAACTTTAGAAAATTTAGGATTTCTTAGCTTCTTTATTTTCATGATTATTCGTAGAATTTTCTCTTAATGTCTTTAATATCATTGACATTCATATTAAACTCCTTAATAAATCCATCACTGAATTCTGGACCCCATGAAAATCCTATGAGACATTCAGAGTCATCTTTAAATTCCTTGCATTTAAATATCATAGGATCTTGTAAACATTGAATTCTCCATTCATCTAGAACTTTAACTTCCTTTTCTAATTTCTGAACTCTTTTATTTATTTCTTGATTTACCTGATCAGTCAATGAGTTAAGAGATTTTTGCATCTCAGATATATTACCCTTTATATCTTTTATTCTGTTATCATACCTCTTATCTATATCATCAACTCTGTCATTAAGAATATCTATCTGAGAGAATATAGTTCTGAATACAGGAATATTTAAATTAATAGTTATTCCATGAATAGATACTTTAGATCCATAGTAAATGTTATCTAAATCTTTAGATGATTTAGACACTTTCAGTAGATCAATAAATTTTAATGGACATAAAATATATGTATCACCATATTCTTTAAATAACTCTTTAAATTTATCTCTAGCGGCTTCTAATTTATGACTGTCTATCTTTTCGTCAATAGAGTATACTAGATCGTTAGAGTACTCTATAGGTATAATAATAAATCCTAGTATGTCAGCTAATTTTTTAATCTCAGATAAATTAGTAATTGGCATATTACTGAGAATTTCTCCATAATACTCAAGTTTATTAAGATGATATGCCTCCAGACTATTATTATCTTGTTTCTTTCTAAATTCATATTTACAAGAATTCCTAGGAAGTGATTTTCCCTCTCTAACCAGTCTATTCTGGTATTCAGTCAGATTCTCGATACTCTCCTTGTATTTCCTAACTATAGACCTGTTTACTCCATTATTTATATCTATTAATATGTGGTACTCTCTTGAGTCTTTGTCGATCCAACCTCGATAACTCCCATCATAGAACCGATTGAGAACTGAACCACTACTAGGTGATTTTATAGTCATGTTAATCACTCCTAATTTAGTTAGTTCATCTATAATATCAGACGATTTTCTGGCTTCAATTTCTAACTCTTTTAATTTCTTCTTTTCAGTTGATGATAACTCAATTAGTCTCCTATTGCTTTCAATAAAATTAACTAAATTTGCGCTCATTTTATTAGTTTATTTAAAAGTTTATTACTACAAACTTAAGGTTTTCAAGGTTTAACGTCAGGTATCTAAAATAAAAAAAGTAAGGAGAATTTTATCTCCTTACCTAGGTTAAAGCTAATCATCACCTTTTATCATTTTAATAGAAACTCCTATGATTATAGGTATTGAAATAGAATATCCAAGTATATTATGAGCTATTTCTTTATTTTGATCACTAAATCCAAATATCTCAGGTATAGATATTAATAAAATAGCAAATATAATATGCAGTAATACATATAGCTTTCTTTTCCTATATTTATCCCACTTCTTTCTGTTAGAAGTACTTTTTATTTTTACTGACATAATTTCATCTCCTTAATCTTCTAGTTATTCTTCCTTTAGTTAGATCATATGGAGAAAGCTCTAATTCTACTATATCACCTGGAATAATCTTTATATAATTCATTCTCATTTTACCAGATAAGTGAGATATAATTTCATGACCGTTCTCCATCTTAACTCTGAACATTGCGTTTGATAATGATTCAGTTACCTCACCATCTACTTTAATTAAATCCTTAGATGCCATTTAACTTGATTAACTTAATAAGATACCAAATAATATAACTGATACTGTTATTCCTACAAATTTTATTATATCTAATAAGGAACATTCATCACTATTAGAAGGAGTTATAGGAATTATTATATCAAATACTCTTGATATAGGACAATTCTCTCCATTATTAGATGGAGCTACAAAAGTTTTATTATCAGACATAGATTTTGTTACTTTCATTTTCATTGACATATTATTATAATTTAGTTACTTAATAAATATTAGCAAGTGAGAAATTCCTAATATAGAAAGTGTTATAAGAACGAATATCAATAGTATAAGTAAAGTTGAAATCACATCACGTTTTATATCTCTAAAATATTCCATTCTTGTCTTTCTTTTCTTATTTACTTTATTTATTCTGACTGCCACTTCTTAGATATCCAATTATTAAGTTCCTGAATATTTGCCTCTTCTCCCCACTTACTAAAGATAATAAATCCATACTTACAGAATTTACCTACTAGTGGATCTTGGACTCTGTACCTAGCTTCACGTTCCTTATAGGTTTCTACATTTATTATGCATTGTTCCTTAATATCATCACTTGGAGCTATTATAGTCCACGAATCCTTATCATAACTATACTTGCTTGATGGAATTACATAAAGAGTTACATGATTAGCTAATGATCCTGATATATTTTCATTAATTCTAAATGTAGTAGGCTGATTTTCTAGGATATATGGTATCCTTGAGAATAATTTAACTATCTCGCTACAATCTATATCAGAGGTTATAGTCACTGAATCTATATGACTTAGAGACACAGGATGTATGTTGTAATTCTTGTAAGTTTTATTAACCTCAATCATCTTCTCTATATTTTCACTTGGTATAATATTCTTATAGTAATCTATAGGAGCCATCTCTAAATTATATTTATCTAGAATCTTATATAATTCTCTGTAGGGGAGTACTATAGAATCTGGATAGATATGTTTCAATTGAGTTAGAAACCTAAATGCCTCTTCATTGTCATAAGTTTTCTTAACCTTTTCTAATTTTTGAAGAACAATTCTATAGTTCTCAGTTCCACTTAATCCTGAGTCTAGTAGTTCCTTCTTTAATCTGACTAAATTATCATATTCATCATGATTAGATAAATTTGATCTCAGTTCATTAATTGAATCCATATAGGTATTCAATATAACTGTCCATAACATTTCAGGTGTAATTAATTCTTTTGTTTCCATAACTTTAAGTTTTAATTTTATCTAGTAATATAATATAAGTAAAAATTCTAAGAGATATTATTGAAACTACTATAATAATATAAAACAAAATGTTATTTAAAGTTTCACTAATATTTAATACGAACGGAGTAGATATGAGCATAACTAACGAGTATCCCTATGAATAATTTTCCAAATAATCTTAGATTCTCTATCAATTCCTCTTTTTGTTATATTTATTCTTACTGACATCTTTAACTCTACTGAATTTTAAACACTATAGCAATTAGTATCCATAGGACTAATATAATAAATAATCCATATATTGATTTTATCTTTAATACTTTTCTCTTTATTAGGTTCTCATTATAAGATGATATATACTCTATAGAATTTTTATCCATCTTATAGACATATATAAATATCCTATCATCAATTCCCTCAGGATCTTTATAATTAGTTAACCTTCTTATGAATTCCTTTCTTAATTTTTTATTTTGTCCATATATCTCTAAACTTGAATTATTAACCCTTGAATCTGTATAGTATTTGTATATTTTATTCTCTGAAATGTAGGTTGATTTGACAATAAACTTAGAACATATCTCACTGTCAGCCTTATATTTTATATGAAAATATAAACTTTTTATTGTATCACTTAGCAAGGGTTCTAATCTACTAATATCTATTTCATTAGTTTTCATCATCTTCTTTAAATAATTTATATAATTTATCTTTTATTTTAGGATAAATTTTCATAGTCTCATTTATATAATCTTCAGACACCTCATTGAATTTACCTTCTACTATTAGTTTAAAATCTGATTTCCATTTTTCAGGAACTCTAAATTCATAGAAACCGTAAGTAGAATCTTCCTTCCAGTCCCATGTTTTAATGAAATTAGGATCTTTCATTAATTCTTCTTCTCCATATCCACATCCTCTATTTCCTCCACCCACTCTAGTTAATACCTTAATAGTATCTTCATTCTCAATTATGAAGCAATCTCTAAATCTAGGGTACTCATCTGGATGTTTACCTAACATAGGTAGAATAATAAATGTTGCTAAGTTAACTCCATTTATTAAATTATATAATCCGCTCATATTTTTATTTCTTTAAATCTTGGTACTAATTTTCCATCTATAATTACATCCTCAAAGAACATACTTCTAGGACGTACCCATACTTGTTTATTTCCGTATAGAGCCTTATAGACTACTAACTCTTCTAAAGTTTCACTACTCTTAGCATGATCTTCTAAAAGTTCATATTTCTTTCCAGACTTACTATGTATAAATATTCTTCTCATAATTCTGAACTCCATTCAAATATATGATTACATCTATGACATTTAGTTTTAAAATGCCATCCATAAAATGTAACCGATGCTAATCTTGCTACAGTTAATTTTCTACACTTAGGACATTTATGAATATCAGATCTAATTAAATTACCTAGGAATAAAGTTATATTTATCATTAATTTCTGATACCACTTTAAGTTATTCCAATTTCCTGCTATATCTTCTAATTTTTCATCTTCTGTATCTTCTTTAGTCTTATTTATATTAATCATATGACTTACAATTTAATACTCTATACAATTTATCAAATAATTCCTCGACCTTATCTAATGAATTTCTTCTATCACTTGATCTATCAGAAAATTCATTAAACCATTGGACTGTTTCTACTTCTATCGTATTATAATCATTAGGATTTAGTTGAATAGAGAAACTCCAATCTCCTCTATAAGTACCAGAAGTATTAACTATAAAATGAATAGCATTTATGAAATACATCTTCTTTCCATTATTATCAGCTATACATTTCTGATAAAATTCGTATTTAATGTCATCAGTATCCTTATATACAGGATGATTGTCATAATTTTTATATCCTCTAGATATCAAATCTTTCCTGGTTAACTTTCTTTTATTTTCCATATTTCTTAGACTCTTCTTTTAATTCATTTACAGACTTATTTGTAAATATTGATAAAACCTCCCACTCCCAGTCTTCTCTAGGAGGTAATTTTATATTTCTCCTTAGAGTTTCATGAGTCCTTACCCATTGAATAGTCTCCTCAGGTGGTTTATAACATGAATCATTATAATTCCACTCTAATTCTTCTAGAATTTTCTTTTTAGACTTAGGAATTTTACTTATCATAAGTCTAATAACTGTAGAACATTCTCTTTCCATATTATCCTCTATTTGATTTTATTTTCTTCATCTTACCACACTTCTTACATATGAATAGAATACAAGTATATCTGCCTCCTATATCAGTACTTACACTCCACCTTTCATATTCTTTCCAATCATGTTTACAACATAATTTTTCTATTAGTTCGTTTAACAATTTCTTTAGCATATTTTATCTATTATTTATTTTATTACAAACTTAAGGGTTACAACGTTTATTGGAGGGTAGGGAGAATAAAAAAAAATAAAGGTAGCTTAAGCTACCTTTGATTATTTCAGATACAGTTTATCAACAAATTCATCTAAAGAATTAGCTAATAAAATACCAGAACCTTTGTTATCTAATTCATATACATAATTATATACCTTCCCATCTGAGCTAATACATATTAATGAATTTCTATCTCCAAATTCATCAAATATAGGATATAAATTTTCATTTATTCCTGTATTCTCTCTAAGATTAGATAGGTACCCTTTATACTCATTTATATTCTCAAGTTCAGGAATAGGATTATTAATTACACATATATTTCTTCCTTCTATAGATAAATCAGGAGTATTGATATAATTACAAGTTATACAGAACTCAATGTTATCACTATATTTTATATCAACTCTAGCTAGATTATTTATTAAGCTTTTAAATTTCCTAGTTAATTTTATACCTATATAATCTTCTAGTTTCTCGAACCTATCTTTAGTTAGAAAAGAATATAGTGATACTCCTAAGCTATTCTTTTCTACATAATCTTTTATTATTTTCATCACTCTATAAATTTTAATTTCTTAACTATGAATTCTCCTAACTCATCTTGAATTTTAATAGCATCTTTTGTAGATAGGCTTAGTCCTCCTACTCCTTTTCCAGTAAGATATCCCCATCCTCTCATTCTCATAATCTTTTTATCTTTTAAGTATATCTCACAATTTTCATATCTATAGTCATTGCTGATCTCTAGTTCTCCAGGAATTGGTAATACCTCTCCATTTAAGGTTCCTACTATATAGTTCTTTACTTTATCATCTTCTCTCCATGAGACTAAAAAATCAAATGCTCTCTTATTATCCGAAGTATTAACCATTATTGAGTTAATATATCTCAATGGAAATTTAAAGTATTCCTTAAAATTTTTGTCTTTCATATTTAATCTTTATTTATTTTAAGTATAGGAAATAATTCAAAATTACTATCTATATTATTCCTGATCCAATGACCTAGCTCCCTTTTTGTACTAGGGTATTTTATAATATTATTATAAATATATAGAATATTTTCGTTAAGATCCTTATTTTCTATGATATCTTCATAATCTATTATGTCACAATTAGTTATACATATATTAATATGACAAGGGAGATAAAGAGATTTATAAATTAATAATCCTTCTTTATAACCTGACTTATAAAATATTATATCAATATTCTTTTTATTTATCCCTAAGTTAGATAATATCCTAAGAACTCCCATATCATTTCTTATTTTCCTTCAACCATTCCTGGAAATACCATAACTGACCGCATCCTCCACCAATATCATCTTGACCTGCCGGATTGAATACATGAATAGAAAATCCTCTATCTAATAAATAGTTTTTAAACTTATCTATTAAATTTAATTGTCTTTCTATAGATGACTTAACTGACTCATCTTTCTCACATATTACAGATAAAGTTACCTCCCATACATCAGGGTTAAATAACTTTAAAAGTCTATCTGCATCCTCTTCTGATCCATTCCCTTCATGAACGCAGTAATTGAAGAATGGTTTACGTCCTACATATGCTGCCCAAGTTTCTCCTAGGCATGCTATCTGACGTAAAGTACTAGTATTCGTAGGAATTAACTTCTTTCTAGCTTCATCAGTTGACTCATGGACTGAGAATTGAAGTCCTACCTTAGTAATCTTATTAGATAAATTAATAAAATCAACAAGGTTATCTAGCATCTTCTTAGCTGGTGCACTTGTACTTACTAATAATTGAGCATTTGGATATAAGTTAGAAAGTTCCTTGATAGATTTAACCAATTCCTCGTAATTTAGGAACGGTTCTCCCATTGACATGAACATTATCTGGAATTTCTCAATATCTTCAGTAGGACAGTCTATAGTTGATAGAACTGTAGTTACCTGATCTACTATTTCCTGACTTGATAAGCTTCTTACGTAGAATTTTCCAGTCCCACAGAAAGTACATCCTACAGGACATCCAGACTGAACTGAGCAGCATATAACTGTTCTCTTCTTATATTCTCCATAACGATATAAAACAGCTTCAGCTATAGCTTTATATCTATCATACCATTTTTGAGGATCTCCATTATGATATGATTCTTCCCAATGCCATTCATCTTTCCACTCAAATACAAACTTACTAACATTTGTATCACTTGATTTAAATACTTTGTACTCCATATCTATTAATTTTATAAATATTAAAATCCCCAATCATTATTCAAATAATAATTATATTCATCCTCTGTGATCTCTTCCCATATACTTCCTTCTAAGGAGTCTCCTGGATTATCTCCATCAGACTTAGAAATACACCCTGCACTTAATCCTTGGTCATATGCATGAAGATATCCTGGATTTACACATAGCCAATATTTCATTCTTTAATATTTGATTTAATTATACTATCTACTATGTGAATTAATTCTTTTCTGCATTTAGGACAATTCCCATCATGAGACATCCTAGAATGCTTAGAGTCTATAAGTCCTTCCTCGTATACTAAGTACTGATGACCTTCTATCTCTACTTTTTCATACTTATCTCCAGTAGTAGATAAAATTTTATTAATTTCGTTATTAGTTGGTATTTCACAACTGTTTAAACTAATGGCAGCTACTATAGCTGCCGTAATTAACTTTTTCATAACTTTAATTTTAATTATTACAACCTTAAGGCTTTCAAGGTTTTCATTGCAGAGGTCGCTTCTGAAGATAAAAAAATAAGAAGAGATTCACATCTCTTCTTATCCATGATCATTAATCTACGTTAATAAATTATTTATATAATAAAATTCATTTCTCTTCAGATACTAGATAATCTAATACTCCGTATATAATTGCTATAACCATTGGAATTAATAATCCTAAGGGAAGATATTTGTTAACCATTATTCTCTATGATTTTTAATTATATTTAATGCTGATCCCCTAGATATACTTCCAATAGACTTCTCCTTAGATGTAGTTCCGTCAGCTTTAAAATCCCACCATCCTGATTTAGTTTTATAGAAGTATCCTAAGACAATAGCCTCTTTTCCTTTAAATTCAGGAACTCCTTCTAGTTTATAGGCAGCTAATACTTCATCAACTTTATTTGGATTCTTTCCTGTAAAAATTCTTAATCCTGCATATGGGATCTCATCAAAAGTCTGATGTTTATAACTATTCAGGATAGCTACCAAATATTTAGCTCTGGGATTAATTCTATCAAGATCTATAGAGATAACCTCATTGTCATTTTCATCAGGGTCACCTTCATCTCCTGTAAGATCATCTCCTGAATGACTAATAGCTCCACAATTAGATACCTTGTGACCGAAGTAAACTACATCAAAGTTATTATAATTCTCATCATATAAAAGGATAGATGCATCTAAATCAACTGCTTCAGATCCAACTACCTTCTTTTCAATAACTTCTTCTCCTCCAAAGATTCCTAAAAATCCTCCCTTTCTAGTTTTAACTTCTCTATACTCCTTGATGGAACCCCAATTTGCTCCAAAATATACTTTATGAAGCTTTTCACTTGATGACTCACCATCCTTTGTCAAACTCACTTTTGCTCCTTTCGTCAATCGTACTTTAGGAGTTTTACTTAGTTGTACTGCCATAATTTAATTCTATAAATTTAGATTTTCTCTCAATCTTACATAATCCTTTATCCTTATTATCAGACAAGGAATTAGAGTTATTCTTTCTATACTTATTAATTACTTTATTCATATAGAAGTATAATTTGAATGGATAATCAAATATTTCTGCAAATGCTGAATCAGTAGGCTTAGGTTCCTTAAATTCAACTATATAATTAGTATTATCAATGGTACAGACTATATTTGATATCAAACCTCTACTATTAATTACTGAAGTTTTACTCAATATAGAAACTATATTGATCTCAGGATTTTCTTTAATTACATATTCTGCAATCTTGTCTATTGATTCAGTAAAAGAATCAAAGAAGTCCCTATATTTTTCAGAAATACTATGAACTACAATACTATTCATTACCTATCTCAGTAAAAAATTCATTATACGTTGACTCAGCTATCTCTAACTGAACCTTAATGTCATAAATCTTCTGCCTGATTTCCTGTAACTCCTTAGCCCATAACTCAGCATCCCAATTTTTAGATACAGGACGCAGTGAATCTGTAGTCTCTGGAGAAAAATCTATAAGATCACACTCTTTCAGCTCAAGTTTAGTCTTCTCATTCTTAAGGTAATTTACTAGATTAGACTGAGCAACCTTAGCTGACTCACTTAATGAATACGCTCTTTTCTGCAGAGTTGAGCTTCCATTACTTATGGATTTTAAAAATTTATTCATATGTCATCCTCCTCTGAATCAATTCCAAATTGTTTAATACACTTAGATAGTGTCCCTTTTCCTCCATCTCCTTCTGCAGAAAATTCCCAAGATCCATTTTCCTTCTTTATTACAGAACAGAAAATAAGATAGGTGCAATCTCCATATGATTCATCAAGTTCATAAACTAAGATAGGTTGATCATCATTATCCTTAAATGCGCGAATCACAGCATTCTTCATACAAGAGAAGGTCTGATTTTTCTTAATGGCATCGTAAATGTTAACTATAAAAGTAACACATCCTACATTTGGATTTAGTTTCCTAAAGTTAATAATCATTTCTTCTCCATCTCCTGATCCATCCCTATCATCACCTGAGTGAACTACTGCATTTTCTGGATCAGTTAGTTTCCCATCTGAAGTGAGGTAAGGAGATCCATAGAAAACGAAATGTTTCTCATCAATTACTCTAGTCCCTTTATCATACAGTTCAACTGCCATAACATCAGGATCAAAAGTTTCTCCTCTTCTTGTACTTTCATTCCAAGTCAACTCAACTCTTAGGGAGGTGAGTCCCTTCTCAAGACTCACCTTATTTCCTTTTCTAAGTCTTACTGCTCCCATTTTCTTGTCTTATATCTAAGTTAATAATTCTATCATTTTTATTCAAGAGAAATATACCTAGTCTACTATTATCTAGGATAAATTTGAATTCATTGATAATATGACCTCCAGTCTTGCTTATCATAAAGGGGCATCCATCATTTAAATTTACAATAATTACTGAATCCCCTTTATATATAAAATGATGATAGTCTGAATCTTTGTTCTCAAAATCTAATGATAAGTTAAGTATATTTCCTTCATCCTCAATCTCATACCTAGTCTTTGAATTAGACTCTCTTTCAATCTCTGAAATAAACTTTTCTAAAGATTCAGTCCAACTTATCTCAGTGAATCTTATGATAGATTTAATATTAATCATAACTTCTTAAGCATTTCCAGTACAAGGAATTCCATATCTTTGAAGTTCTTGAGCCAGGTCATTAGTATTAGCGTCACCTAATGCCTTAAACTTCCACTCTCCATTATGCTCATAAATCTGACAGAACTCGAGACAAGTTTTATCTGACATATCCTCATTCATATCGAATACAATTTCAGGAACTGTCTTATCTCCTTCGTATAATCTAGCTGCAGCTCCTGCCACTTGACCAAAATTATATCCTCTCATCTTTCCTTCATAGATATTAACTACGAAAACGATACATTTAACTCTGGGATCTAACTTAGATACATCTACTGTAATAACCTCATCATCTCCTTCACCAGCTCCAGTTCTGTTATCACCTGAATGAATAATAGCTGAATTGGGATCTCTAGGCATTCCGTCAAGTGTCTTCAACTCAGATCCATAAAATACTAAATGGGATTCATCAATTGCTTTACCTCCAGTCTTATTATCAAGACCAATAGCTAAGACGTCAAGATCAAATTCTTTACCATCAACGATATCCCAAGAAATACCAATTCTAAATTTCTTAACTCCTTTACTGAGGACAACTGAACCTCCTTTACTCAAGTTTACCATTTTCTTTAAGTTTTAATTTAAGTTTATTAATTATTTTATTTCTAGCACAGTCAATTTCATTACAATATTCGTCACGATTCCCTACACAATACTTTATGCAAAAATTTTCAGATATAACTTCATCAACTATACTAATTACTTTTTCTTTAAATTCTTCTACACTTTCTTTAAGTCTATCTATTTTATAGGTTGGAGTGAATGGACTATTAATTACTTCACCATTCCCTAATAACATTTGATAATTAGGATTAAATTTAGGAGTATATGGAGATGAGAACTTAAGTGATTTATAGAATTTATCTCTAAAGTCTATATTTCCACATTTATTACAATATCCTAAAAGGTAAATGTCTCCTTTATAATATGTATATAGATAATAGTACATATTATTTCCGCATTCATTGCACTGACATCTACCTCCTATTTTAATAACTTCCTTACCTAATTCTCTAATTATACTATCTGGATTTAATTCCTCATACCTAGTTATCTTTCCAGGTATAAGCTTATTCCCCAATTTACATTGAGGACAATAAGCTAGATAATACTCCTTATTGTCGTAATAATGATTATCATAATATATCATTTTATTACCACAATTAGGACACTTTACTTCTTTATCCATTATAATTTATCAAATTCATCATCAAATTCAGATGATGCAGCAGATTCTAATCCTGCATCACTAAGTTCCTGATCTACTTCACTTCTCACTCTATCTTCTCTGATTCGATCATTCAACTCAGTCTGAATACCTCTAATAACATTTAGGTTATTGTTGAGTACTGATTCAGGAATTTCAATCATAGACTGAAGCTCTGCCTCAATTTCATCAATATCTGTTTTCTTTTCATCATAATTAATCTTAGCCATTTCAAGATCAGTTTCTAATTTTTCAATCAATTTCTCAGTTCTAACTATTCTGTCAAATGCTTTCTTTTTCTTAGATAACATTTTCTTAGCCATATCTTTTTTCTTAGCTGCAATTTCAGATTTACCTTGAGCTTCAGCTTCTAATGACTCCTTTTTGTAAAGTCTTGCCTTACCTTCATATTTTCCTGGTTGATCTTTAATACCAGGTAGGCTATCTTTTAGTTTTTGAATAGCCAACTTGAGATTGCTTAGATTGGTCCTGAATGACTCTTCTAATTGTCTTCTAGCTTCTCTCAATTTCTGTAATCCTTCTTCTCTCATTACTGATGCAGTACGTACTGTTCTAGACGCTTCATCTACATTCTTTTTACCTAGAACAAAAATACTACATAATAATTGTTCGAAACTAGTTCTTTCTTGCGGTCTTTTATTACTCGCAGATTTAACTTTAATTAAAAACATAATTACTACCAATACGATAGCAATAATTCCAATAAAACTTAACATAATTTTAATGTTTTAAATTTATAAATACTTACGGACCTCAAATCGTAGAGGTCCTTTCTCAAACTTAAGGCTTAGAAGGTTTCTGGGAGGGCTTGGAGGGATAAGAAAAAAAAATAAGAGGGAATTTAATCCCTCTTACTATTATTTTAACTTCTTTTTAAATTCATTAATATTATTACATAGAATTGTAGGTTCATCTGATTCATCCATTTCGCTAATAAATATTACTATCTTCTTGTCTGATTTTGATATACATATGTATTCATGACCATCATTATATACATCTGATATGGGAAAATATAAGTTTTTAAATTTACCTGTTCTCCCATTGTAAGCGCATACCATATCTCCTATTAAAGAGTATATATCTTTTACTTCACTTTTATTCAAAAAGGATTCAAATTCAACTCCTTTAATAGGATGTCCAAATGGTTCAAAATCTCCTGATTTTACAATTTCATTTATCTCAAAGTAATCTCCAGATCTAGAAATTTTGTTTAGATCTAATAATACCTTATTATAAAAATTATTTATCAGAAACATAATAATACTCTCCGTCTTTATATTCGTATCTAGTTGAGTAGTCTAGTGAAGAATCATTACCTTCATTAGTTCTTGCATATCTAAGTATACGATCCCTGACTAATCCTAAATCTGTAGAGCTAGTTATAATTTTTAACTCTTCCTCTAATATTTTTATCTTCAGAATCATATCTAATTTATAATCAGAGTAAGTATTATATAATATATTAAATCCTAATTCATAAAGATGAACTGAGGGTTTAATTGATATTAATTTATTTAATCTACCAACTGCCATTTTTAGAAAAAACTCATCGTATTGATATTTAGATTTAATTAAATTTTTCATAACATCTAAATTTTTAAGTTTACACTCTTAAGGTTTTAAAGGTTTTAAATCAGGTTCCAGATTTAAACATAAAGTCAAAGTTAGATTCACTTAGTTTTATCATGATTAATTCCTTATCTGATTCAGGGAGATATGATTTCCAGGTTCTCCAAGTTAGAACTCTACTATCATTTAATCCTAGAGTACCACCAAATAATATGTCCTCAATTATCTTTTGACAATTAGATAGATCTCTCCTTCCAAACTGTTTATTCATAACAAACTGAGCAGTTATATCAAAATATTTTGATTCATATATCCAAGGATACTTAGATTTAAAGTCTATACTTTCTAATTGATCAGTTATCTCCTTAATATAACTAACTACTTCAGGACTTTTATATATAACTGGATATGCCTTTCTCGCCTTAGTATATGCTACCCTTGCTTGATATAAGTTATTAACTGATTGTATATGATTAGTTTCTAATATTAATATTATCTCTTTCTTCTCATTATCTCCTGATATAGAACTTACTGTAGTATTCATGATTTATTTCATATTAAAATTAGGGATATTCTGATCTACTATCTCTTTCGCCTTAGCCATTATTGCTTTTTCTTCAGCTATCATGGCATTAATATCTCCCTCACTAAACATTCTTTTATCTGATATTCCTTTTATTTTATTATATACCTGATCTGGAATTGGTATAAATCTACCATTATTTAATCTTATATAAGGTTGAACTACACCTACCTCACCTCTTCGATTTTTAGGTATTGTAAATTTTCCTATATGATTTGGACCTGGACCACATCCTATTCCAATTACTGCATCTACACTGTGTTGCTTGCGGCTGGACTCTCCTACGTCAGGCAACTCAAGCTCTTCCTTCCCCCAAGCTGAAATTTTAGGTTGTGCTGCTATAAATACTAATTTACCTGTATTAGTTAATGTTGTAAGTTTGTCATATAGATATCCTCCCTCAATATACATATTAGCATCCTTAGTTGGCTTAAAGTTAGAATCATAATCTATAAAAAATACATCATAGTCATCAACTCTGTCCATTATGTACTCCAGGTACTCATCTACTGTTATCTCTGCAGATGGTACTATAGTCAATCCAAGTCTATCCTTCATTAATTTACTAAGCCCATTAAACATATTAGCCATCTGCATTTTAGCCTCAGCAAAACTAAATCCAGAATACATAGCTCCCATTCTCTGAACAAAATCACCTGGATTCATATCCCCTAGAGCTATATAGTGACATCTTGCTCCGTTTATAGACATATGAAGACACTCGCTCATCATAAATAAAGTCTTTCCAGTCCCTGGTTTTCCAGTCACCATTACCATCTGTCCAGTCTCATACTTGAATAGTGGATCATAAGTCTCATTAATAAATCTATAGTGACTTTCCCATCCTTCACTAGATTTTGATATGATTGAGTTAATATCTAGTTGACTAAAGTTTATAGTAGTCATTATATTACTAGTATCTTTCTTATATTCTGAAGTTTTAAGGAATTTAACATAACCTTCAGGATCATTAGGATATTTACTAGCTGCCAATGATATTAATGCCTGATTTCCTATTCCTCTAATATGATCTCTAATCGGCTTTATTTGCTTTTCATCATATACTTTATATTTAATTATTTCATTAAGTATAGACTCAGATTCTAAATCAGTTTTTCCTTCATTAGCTAATATAGACCTAAATAAAGGTTCATCTATACTAGAAATATCATACATCCTGATAGAGTCTAACAACTTTCTAATTAAAGTATTAGTCATAGTAGTAGAATCAGTAAGATAATATCTTTCTATTAAATCTATATTATTCTTAACTTCTTGGAATATATGACTATTAAACATAGCATATACCAAAGATAACTTAGTTAATTTATATGAGTTCAGCATCGTATTTAGTAATATCAGTTATTTTACAATATTTATACAATTCTCTAGTATTTTCATCCCTAAGATTTATTCCCTTTGTATAAACTGGTATTGTTCTATAGGGATCAGGAATTAAAGTTATAACATTAACATTTTTATTTCTAGCCACTCTTCCTATTGACTGAATATATACTCCAGCTATCTTTCCTTGTATCAGAAGTATATTCTCTAATCCAGGTAAGTCTAAGGCTCTATAACCTGAGCTAGTTGATGGTATTACATCCACTAAGTTATTATTTATTAGACTACATGCTTCAGATAAATCAACTTTTCTATACCTATCTGATCCCTTCTCATAATAAATATATCCTCCTCCACTAATAAGAAGTATATTGTATTTATCCCTCCACCAATTATCTATCCAATTATATATAATTTCATGAAGGTCATTTATAGGTATAAATAATTTTGGATAATATTTTATTAATCTAGTTATTAAATCACATGTATCATAGTTCATCCATAATTTTCTTAGAACTGTCATGTATATATTAGAGTCTTTACTTACATCTGAAGAATTTATACTCACATTATTGAAGCAGGGAGTTCTAATATCTATCATATTAATATTAAGATGCATAGGAACTCTATATATTAATGAGGGACCATAATAACTTATTAAATCTTTATTTCTAGTAACTATATCAGATAAACCATTAGCAAATGATATCATTCTACCTCCTACTTTGTCAGCTGTAGCAGAAAACCCGTATCTATGCTCTACGTTAGTACAAAGTTCTAATACTATAAGTCCCCCTTTATTAACTGTATACTCTACTTCATCAGCTATTACCCACTTATAGGATTGCATCTCTATCTTAGTTACTTCCAATAAAGCTATATCTTTAAATCTTTTTGAAGATGTAACTCCAGAAGTAACAATTAATCCTATTCTATCACTAGGAATACTAATATCAAACTTATTCTTGCATCTTTTTACTATCTCATCTTTACATTTTATAGAAGGCACTAGTATTAATACTTTATCTTTAGTTTCTTCTATAATGTAATTAATTAAAGTGGCTATTATTTCTGATTTTCCATATCCAGTATAACATGAAAATAATCCATATTTATATTTTAATAGATGAAGTACATCATCATTCTGATAGTCTCTAAGATTAGGAAATGGAGCTACCCTGATATTTTTAGAATAAATTGTATCTAATATTTTCTGTTTATCATCAGGTGATAAATATGATTTAAACATATTCAAAATTAATAATCCCCACCCTATCTTGAACTTTATTTTTGTTAATCCTGATTTTTTAGATACTCTAGAAGATTCGTATATTGAGGATTTTTTAGATCCCCATACCATTTGCTTCGTTTTGAAATCGAAAACCATAGATCCTGAGTCATATTTAAATATCTCAGGAAGAGTAGGATTATCAGTTAAAAGAATAAGGTCAGTACCTATTATGTCTATAGATATCATAATACTCCTTTCTTTATTAAATATTTTAACTTTTCTTCAGGATCTCTACCTGATGATTTAACTATATTTATTGGACAGTAATTTATAACCTCTTCCAACTTGTTTTTAATTCCTAGAGATAACCTTGTCTCATCCATATAAATTAATATATCCTCTGGGCAGTAATTCCTTATCATATCTATCTGGTAATCAGATACAGAACTTCCTAATACTGCTATTGGAGTCCTATCAGGATATAATATAAGATTGGCCATGCTATCGAACACCCCTTCGCATATAATCAGCTTTTTATTATCTCCATGTTCTATACTATATATAGGTTTATTAGATATCCTAGGCATAAAATATTTAATTCTATTAGCCTTTATAAATCTGACTTGATAATATATTAACTCTCCCTTATAATAAAAAGGTATTACTGGATTATGATCATGAAATTTTATATTTAATACCTTATATAATTGAGACATGAATTTATGCCTCTTATTTACTAAATAATTATATCCTTCTTCATCAAATTCATCGAACTCATTCTCAAACGCATCTAAACTCCATATTGGATCTGACAATTTTACTAGAGAAAAAGTTGCAGAATTCTCATAAATTGGAACTCTAATGTTATATTTAATAGTATCATCAACATTAATGTAGGTTCTAGTGCACTTAAAACAGTACCCTTTCTCTAAATCTTCATGAATATACAATTTTTCTTTGTTATATCCTTCCCTACTACAAAATGGACATTTAACTACATACTCGCCACTAGTTGTTAATTTACTCTTGGCTTCTAGTAACGATGACACTTGCATCTGATCTAATAGTAACTCTTCTAGGTTACATAATACTAGTTCTTGACCATTTTTCCTTTTCCAAATTTGATATTCCATAACCGTTCAAATAAAATGAGGTGAGAATTATATTCATCACCTCAATGTTAATTATTTACTTTCCTTCTCTGGCAAGTTGTCTTTATCTACAGATTGTTGTTTTTGTTGCTTATGATTATTGTCTTTAGTATCTGACAAAGATTTATTGCTAGACGTAGATACAGGAATATTAATATTATCTCTAGGTATAACTGTAAACCTGACTACTGCTTCCTCAACAGAATTAGCTATATATCCTGGCATTGTGCTTACTTGAGCTGCCATAGCTGTATCACTAGGACCACTAGGAATAAATGCTATATCGTCTCTAGAATAAGACATAACCATCATTTGTAAAAACTCTACTGTAGGTAAAAACTCATTACTAACAGATCTAGGCCTAATGATAAGCCTACTTTTATTTGCTAAAGGAAGATCCATATTGGATTTTGTTCCATTATAAATTCTCATAACTATTTATAAATTTAAAAATTATTAATCAATTCCTTTGGAGAAATTAATATTTTCATCGCTCCAAAAATTATTTACTATATTATTTAAATGATCTATTGCTGATCTTTTAATTTTATCTAATTTATTTGACTTTAACCTCATATGACCCATGGAAGCTCCAAGCATCATTGTATTACTTCTAGTATCCTTAGCTGAATATGTTATAAATGGTATGCACTTATAATATAAATATCCAGCCATAATTGAGCTAAATGGATCCTCATCGATGTTGTCAGTTCTAATAACTGCCACATTAAATCCATTATCTGAACACACTACTACCTGATCTAATCCTCCAATAATTAATGGAGCTGGTGATGATAACTCTGGATTATATTTATTTAATTCGCTGAACTTGATAGCTCTATTAATTGAGTTATAAAGTTTATCATAACCTCCTTCGATTATAAGTCCCTTTTTAATATTATTATAACTTCCATACAGTCCTTCAGGATATGTATTTATGGATAAATAATACCCTAACTCAAATAAAGACCCTAAGTCTGGAATTTTAGCATACATTACTAACCCTTCCTCAATATTATTTAAATCAAGGTCTAATACCTGTTTAAGAACTCTTCTCATATTAGAAGGACTCCATAACTTTTTAATTTCATTAAAGTCAACATTAAAGTGACCAGGAACAAATACCTGATCTAACGAAGTTACATTTGGTTCAATTGAAGTTTCTTCAGAACCATAACTCATCTTTGATTTATGGACTTTCTCAATGAAATCATCAAAAAAGTCCTTGCATTCCTTATTCCAGAATGCTCCGCATAAATAATACTTCATAATTTTAAAACTTAACTAGTTAATGTAGTTAACCTATACTAACTACACTATTAAGGCTTTGGAGGTTTAATGCCAGCGTTCTAAAGTTCCTAGAACATAACAAACTGATATATAATCTAATTTTCTTAATATCTCGTTATAATCAAATCCTGATAGGGTAAAATATTCATTAGAGCTAGTGTCAATATTAAAATATTCTATGGCATCTGTAACTCTCATCCCATTTAAAGATTTATAACTGTACCCTAGTATTATATGTATTAGCCCATCCTTACCAATTATTGAATCAACTACACTTCCTATACCTAAATTATTCAATATAGGAAGATACTGAGGAATATATTTAATAAAATCTGAATAAAACATAATTTTCTCTTCAACCTTTCTCCTTGTCATCTTCAAAACACAATTTAAGATATCTAAGATTAGCTAATAATTCCTTTTTATTATCTTCTCTATCTATAATTTGATACCTTACACTCTCTATGAATTCTATACATTTACTGATAAACTCATAATAAGTCATTTTATTACTTGGATCCATCTCCTCCTTTAATCCAAATATGCACTGATGTATTGAGTTATCCTTTAAACACTGACATAAATCAGCCTCTCTAAGTATTAGTCCCATATAATCTATTTTACTAATATTCTCATTCAATATTATGTCTTTACTATATGGATAGGCAGTATACTTAATTAACCTGCGAACTCTATCATTAAAACTAGTTCCAATCGGAAGCTTAATTACAGTCATGTCAACTTTAAGACTATCAGGAATAGGTCCTATAGTATAATGATAATCATGATATAGTGCTGCAATTAATAAATCTCTTTCTTCTTCAGAAGTGAGGTTAAAATAATCTGTAATATCTATCATCCTTCCTACCTCACTCATAACACATAAAGAATGATACAAATTATGGTATGGAAGATTATTACTTGTATTATTCTCTATAAAATATCTAAATTCGTCTTCAATATCATGAGCTACAGATAAAGCTAACGAGCTAGTAAATACATTCATAATATTTTTCATATTCTTAATAACTCCTCTGCTTTATTCATACAATCTTTTAATGTACCTTCAAATAAATCATCACAATCTTCTGAAACATTATATCTATTTTCAGTATCTAACCAACCTGAATTCTCGGATTTAACTGTCATGAGACCGTTTGATGATAATCTATATACCTCCTTCCTAGGAGTAAATAAATCACCTTCAGTAACATTATGAAAGATATAAAATACTGCCATAACTCCTATAAATCCAATATGGACATCACCTTTCTTTTTATGAACCCAATCTAAATGTAAGGAGTTATTTTCTTCTGCTCCTTCTTCAGGACCTGGTATATAAGTTAATTCTTTATATTCTAAATATTCATTTATCTCGGTTTCTGATAACTCTTCTCCCTTAAAGTCCATCCATGATATTACTGGATATATTTTATCAGACTCACTGGGATTCTTAAGTATATTTTCGTACTTACTAATATCATCCTCATCTATGCCTTCGTAGTCGAAATCTTTCATTAAGACATTAATAGTATCTTCATGATCATACACCTCAGTTGAACAGAAGTCTATCCATTTTCCGTTAATCTTGATAGTTGAGCATGATAACGCTATATCGTTCAGTTCAAATTTCTTTAATTTCTTAAATTCTACCTCTATTCTATACATATATTTATAACTTTAGGATTAAACTGTTCATTTATTACCTCTCTAATTTTATCTAATGATATTAATCCTGTAACAGTTATAGTATTATTAACGAAATCTGTAACTGGGAGTTCATTCTCAGCTAATACTATCCACAACCTCATTAGGAATCCTTTATCTTCAGACTCTAATATAGTTATTGTATCACTATATTTTATATTTAAATCAACCATATATTCTGCATAATTTTAATTTTAAATAATCATCTATTCTAAGGAGATTACTTTTATTTCCATAAAAATAGATGTCTAAAGGTTTAAAGTCAATATTATTCTTATCCTGACCGTTTATAGATAGGTATATATCTTCCAAATCCTCCATTTCATAAAAATAACTAATACTAAATTTAGATAAAATTACTCTTAATTCTCTGGATGTAAGGCTAGTTTCACTATCTTCGAACTCTATGATGTGATTTTTATTAGTTAGTTCTTTAATATTTATAAAATAATCAGTTGGTAGATCCCTAATAACCTCAAAAATAATCTCTGCCTTTAATTTTCTGAAGAATTCTTTTATAGATTTCTTTCTAACTACATAAGGGCATCTATCTGGAATAGATATATAATTATTCTTCCTTTTAGTCTCTCCAAGAAATCCATCTTCTCCTTCATCATCTAAGAGGGTGCAATAATACTTTATATAGTCACCTCCAGTTCCTTGATCATAATCATAGCACTCAGCTCTTGATTTACTACAGTCGACACAATTATTTATTTTTATAGTTATTGAAGACATTATTATTCCTCCATAAATTTATATAAGTTATCTTCTAAGAATCTTTGAGCTGCTTCCTTCACTTCATCTAGATTATCACTAAAATAAGCTACAGAAGAAGTTCCTTTATCACCATTAATAGGAATATCATCATACTCATTATAATCAAAAATACTTTTTATAGTCATATTATTATCATCCTTTTTATCTATAAATACTCCATTATAAGATAGTCTATACTCTTTATCAATTCCTGAATTTATTATAAATAAAGTTAGATTTCCCACTATTCCTACATAACTCTCTTCCACCTTATCATAATACCACTTAATTTCTAATCTTTTCATATTTATAATTAATTTACGGTTCATCAATTTCTCTTTTATCCCAGTTATCTAGAAGCAATTGAAGTCTATATCTATGTACTATATCCTCCTCAAGCAGTTCAAGATGATCATTTATCTTATTATCAAGATCGTATAGAGGATCAACCTCCTCTCCTTTATCAATAAATGTAGATGGATTTGCAGCTATCATTAGTGCTAGTCTTCTCTTACATCTATTGATACTCTCAGTGAGATTCTCTATTTCTTGTTCTACTTCATACTCAGTATTATACGTTTCCTTACTGAGATACATATCTGCTTTAAAACTTAATCCCCAGCCCATTATTTATTATCTTTAGAAGTTTCTACTTTTACTATCCTGGTAAATTTTATACCATTAGGAGTTAAATCATGATACATCCAACATTTGTAGAATTCTTCTTTATCAATAAATTTAAGTATATCATCGTCTGCCTTAACTATAAATTCAGGAGTTATAGCAGGAGTTAATATATCTATTCCTTTATGATACTCAATTGTACAATCTTCTAAAATTTTATTTATATTCTTCATACTTTATAATTCTATTTAATTTCTTAGGAATTCTATTCTCCTCTTCGTCTGTAAGAATCCATACCTTATATGTAGAATTCTTATCAAATATATCTTCTAATTCTCCTGAATAATAAAGATTCATATCTATCATATCATATAATGTCAGAATCTTTACTTCACATCTAGATAGAAGTTTATTAAATTCTCTATCTCTGTACTTTTTGACATAATCAGGAGTTAAATCTATTTCAATTAATTTATCAGCTGGTTTAACTGATCTAAATAAGTCAATATAACTTCCTTTATCCTTCCAGATGATCACATTCCATTCATACCTAGTCACATAATATGTTTTTCCACATATATTAAATTTACTATCCTTGTAATTAGGATCACAAGTTACAGGTCTTCCTTTTTCATCAAATTCTTCTTTCCATCCAATAAGAGTTGATGTGCAATTACTTCCTACGAAGGTACCATCTGATTCATTTCTAATAGCGTCTACAATTTTTTCAGTTGTCATACTATAGTCTCCTCTAAATATTTCTTAGCATTATCATTTATAAATAAATTCACAAAGGACAATATATGATTATCATAATAAATAACCATTAGTCCTTCATTAGGAAGTTTAATTTCACTAACATATTCATCTAATCCAGTACACCTTTTAGACTTGATTATTTCATTTTTATAAGTATCTTCAATCATACTTATAATTTCATAATTTTCATCTATTAGCCCATTTAACCAGTATATAGGACTATTGGAATAAAAGAATTCATTCCATAAATCAGAACATTTTATAAAATGATGAATATCGTCTACTGTAATATCATGCTCTTCCCAACATTCTGGATCATCAAAGGATCTTTCTAGATATATTATTTCTCTAGACTCCTTATCGTATTTAATTTTATCTACATATTCTATTTCCATAACTTTCCTATTTTTATATCTGAGTTATTCATTCTAGAAGTTCACTTGAAATATTAAGTCTTATAATAATAAATAGTTTAAATGATAGGATAATTCACTTTCAGTGGTAGAATCGGAATCTTCTATAAACTTCTTCATTTCATTTTTAAAATATAAAGATTTGAATCCCTTCTCGAAGTTCCTATAAATATGTATTATACCATTTGAAGTAATAAAATCCTCATGATTACTATTATACTTAATATTTTTAATAGTATTATCATGAATAAATTTAGATAGTATATAAAATTCATCAACCTTACAGTTGCATACCTCAATGAAAGATTCCCCGTTTATAAAATCTGTCCATAATTTATCAGACACAGAAAATCCTTCCTTAAATAAATTATACCAATCAATTAAGATACTCTCAATATGAGTATCAGATTCTACTAGTTCTGTACTTTTATTATACCTGAACCTCCATACTGAATTTAATTCCATAATTATTTGAAATTTATTAGTTTATCAATAATGTCTCTATACTTAGGATTAGAAGTTGAAATAAAATACTTACCCAGTTTTATTCTCTCAGGGTCATCTATAATCTCCCAATTCAATATCCTATTTCCTAATATTAGATATCTATACCTAGTATATAAATCTTTAAAGAATGGACTCATCCATTCATATCTCTTAGAAACAGTTATCATAATATAAATAAAATTTAGGGATCAACCTAAATGATTAATCCCTAAGTTAATATTATCTCTTATTCATATCCTCAACTAGCTTATAGTAAAGGTCACCAATCTTATTATGATCAGTTTTTCTCTTTCTTTCTGCTAATTCCATGCTTCCTGAAGGAAGTGGACAGGGATCATTAGATATCTCAGTTCCAGAGTTTCTAAATTTCACGTCCTCCATGAACTTACAGTCACACACTCTTCCATCCTGTCCAAATTTACAAGGCAGCATATCTCTAAATTGATCCAATGTAATTTCATCAGGTAAGAAATTATTAAGGAAATAACTCCAACTACATGGATCATCACCTGAACTCATAGCAAATGCACATAATCTGTTAGATACAGTATTCATAACTCTATCCTTATGGGCATTATATGTAACATTCAGAATTGTATTCCCTTTAAATACTTTATGACTGAATTCAATTGGATCTTCATGAACTAACTCATTGTAAAATCCTGATATGGTTGTAGCTCCTTGACGCAGAAATTGAGAGAACATAATCAACCCCATCTTACTATTAATTGTATAGAATCCTGAATTATATGTAGATCCCTCCTTCCAGTCAGTCTGGTCATTGAAATATATACTGAGATAAGAGTCTACATGATCCTTCAATTCACTGCTATCTATGTCAGCTTCATCTAGCATCGGAACCATATACGTATTGTAAAAGAAAGGCATCCTAAGCTTAATCATACTGGCTAGATTGATCAAAGTCTTTCTGTTAATGGATACCCAATATAATGATGACACTGAGTACGGCATCTCTAATCTTACCTCATCCGTCTTAACTGAATTATGAATAGACTCCATATATTTAGTAAACTGATCTTCCCATTCATGTATCCCTCTATACTCTGAGCTAATAGGGTATTCTTCTTCCTTAAGTCTAGTCTCCAAGTCTAAAGTTGATACACGAAACCTCTCACTACGAGCCCAAGCTGCATTCCAATTGATATTGTATAAAATATCACGAAATAATGCTGATCCTTGAATCTCAAATACATATTGATCAAAATTAGAGTATTGAAGATTCATTTTCATGATCCTCTTCCTATATTCCTCAACCTCAACTAGTTCTTTATCTACATAAAATTGACATATGAAATATGGTTCAGGTGATTGCATATTATCATACTCAGATTTGGGAATTATCTCAACACACTCCAAATCCCCATATACAAATTTTATCTCATCACTCTGAATAATAACATCAGATATCTTAGTTCCATCTTCTAGCTTAATAACATGCCTTCTAGACTTAAGCCAAGTATAAAAACTTAGATCACCTACAGTTCCATCAATTAATCTTACTTCTGGATTTACATACTTCCTCATATCTTTCAAATTTTATATAGTTCTACTACTAATCCTGTTCCTTCTTCTCTAACTTTGCTTAGTTTTCCATCTTTTGAGTTAATAAGATAAACGTTCAAAGCATATCTCTCAATATTAGTTTCAGTTCCTCTAGGATTAACTGTCATAACTAATATATCATCAATATAATCTTCAAATATCTGTCTAGGATTCATAATATTCATGATATATTCTCTTAACTTATATCTGAAATATACACGATAATCAGTTATAAATTCATATACTGGAGTATCATCATTCATTAATAAACTAGATGGAAGTTTATTCTCATTAGGTATGTCATTAACATTAGTTAAATCTATCTTTTCTCCTAAATTAATTGTATCATATACCTTTGGAGTCCATTCAGTATAAGATTTATTATCTAAAGATGGAACCCTATTAGTATAAGTAACCATGTAAGGAGTTTTATCATTTATCCTAACAGCATATATGTATTTAGGATACTTGTACTTGGATACAGGTTCTATAGATTTCTTTAGCACAGGTTCATCAAATTCATATAAACTAGAATTTACCTCTTTACCAATTATATTTTGATAACAGTACTCTACAGATTCACTAACTCTTCTAACACTATCATTCCTAATAATAATATATTCTGCATGATATCCTGCAAATTCTAAAAGATATGGAAGGGTATAATATCTAATATTTTCATCAGCATTATATTTTCCTCCCAATATAGCATATGCTATTATCTTTATATTATTATCGTGACAGAAATTGATTAGATCTTTATCATAATAATTGGGATTAATTTCCATTTCGTTATATAGTGGATACTCTCCAATTAACTCTTTATACTCTTTAATCTGATCAATAGTAAAATTGCTTACTCCAACTTCTATAATTCTGTCATCATCGTTTAATTTAACTGCTAGATCTCTCCATTCACTTCTGGAGTTATGAATTAACATGATATCAATTGATTGTCTATTTAATGATCTAAGATGATTTGATATCATAAATTCATACTCTCCTATCATCTGAGGAGGAATTTTACTAATAATTTTTCCAGAGAAAGGTTTATAGTAATTACCTGTACTTGATTCCCCTATCATATAATCATTATTATAACATATAGATGTATCAATCATCTTCAAATTTGGATGATAATCATACTTACAGGCATACAACACATCTCCTTCAATCAATTCATAAGTTCCTAACACACATTCTTTTAATCTAAATTTTTTAGTTTCCATTTTAAAAAATAGTTATTAATTTATTACTCTGATATTCTATATCGTCAGAATACCATTTTATTCTTATATCTTCATTTAATAGATAATTATTATTTTCATACATAATATTACCTATTTCCTCACACTTAAGGCTTTTAGGCTTTAGCATAAGGTTAAGTAAATTTATGTATTTAATTATTTTATTCATTAAGTTATAGTCAGATTTCATTAAATTAACTATCTCATCGTTATCATATATTTTCCCATACATCCTCCCAAAAGATAGATAATCCTCTTTCTTATCAAATATTAAAACTTTCTTATTCTCAAGATCATATATCTTATCTAACTCTTGAAAATTTATTCTGTGATCTGACAAATCATCAATAATAATCCTATATTCTGAATTCTGATAAAAATAAGACTCATAATTTCTCATATAATAGATATATTTATAGTTCCTTTACTTCTATCCATGTTATCTACACATGTCCATCCTATATTAAGATTAAATTTACCACATGGATTTATTTGTAATGTATTTATTAAAAATGATTTATCAGATACAGTATTGCAGTTTCTGATGAGTTCCTTAAGTATTACTAAAACGTCTTTTAATATATGTTTATTAGACATTATATAAAATTTAATATAATATAATTCAATCTCACTTAGTCCTAAAGAATGCACTCTTAAGCCATTTTTAGTAACTTTTAATATAGATTTGCATTCATCAAAATTTGAACTGTAAAACTTAACACAATCACATTCGGATAATATTAGCTTTTTACATGATACAGGATTATTAAAGTTACTTAATATATTGTATCTGTAATGAGTCTTATTGTTATATTCAACTCTTTCAGACAATGATATCTCGTAAATACTATTTTGAAATTTAAAAGAATACTTATTATTATCTACTTCATATAATTCATTATTTTTTATACTAGTTATAGGGTTTAATATAGAAATTCCATCTATATTTTCCTCTGATAATATCTTAGGATAAGCTGACTTTATCTTTATGCTAAATAGATTTATATCATCATACACTTGATACCTAGATTTAAATATCTTTGAAAATAAGTCATCATAGTATTTAAAATCATATATAACCATCATATCTCTATAGTGATTATTCAAAATCCATAACTTAGAGAAATTATCCTCAGATAATAAATAATTACTCCATAAATTTATGCTTTCCATTATCTTTTTTAGTTTCCATGATCTATCTATCTTAATATTTAGCCATGGAGTTAGATATAGATCTTTCTCTTTATTAAATTCTACATATTGATTATACTCTAAAAAGTGATTACTCTCTATATGATCATTAATACTTCTCCTAGGAACTGGAGATTGACATATTTTGCAGATATTTTCCATTATTATAAATTTTATTAATTATATCATTTACAATCCTCTTATAATATTGTTCAAAATCTTGAGTTAAACACTCTATAAATATTGTATTAGTGCAGTGTTTATATAATGATATGTAACTATCCTCCTCTCTAATATAGTAAAGAATGACACTTTCTTCTAATATATCCTTATTAAAATACAGAATCTTACAATATAACTTTCTGGTTCCTTGCATTTCAAAAGGGAGACTCAATTTGAATTTGTATATGTCTTCTCCAATTAAAGATAAAGGAAGGTAATTAATATATTTAAGTTTAAGTACTGTATCGTCATTAAATAATTCCATAATCCATTAATATCTTATTTACAAACTTAAGGTCTTCAAGCTACAACTTTAGTGAAAATAAAAAAAAGTAACCCAGCTCTCACGAGTTAGGTTACTTATACTATAATTTCAATAATAAGTCAAATTAATCTTCTCAGATTTTTAGCCATGACTATTTTCCTTACTTAATTGAATATTTTATATGAACATGCCGTCTTCATACACATTTAAGGTTTAAAAGGTTTTTGAGACGGTATCAAAAAAAAATAAGCTAGCTTCACCTTCACAGGCTAGCTAGCTAGAATAAATTAATATTTAAAACTTATGTATTGACTACATTATTAAGGTTGTAAGGGTTTTAGAAACCTCTTTTTCTTATATAAATTCATTAGATAATCTTTCATCAAATTTAGTATATCCATAAAATTTAACTGATGATATCAATGCATCTAATGACTTTATTAATCTGGACTTACATAAAAATTCATATAAACCTGAATATGCATATACTTCAGGAAATTCAGCTGTATATGATTTTCCAGATCCTGAGATTAATAACTTAAATTCATTACTATCTGATATTCTAGATACATGTATCTCTTTCTCCTCATCTTTAAATGAATAAGATCCATCATTATTATCCTTGTACCCAGATAATAGTGCTATATTTCTTATGTAATCTGATTTAACCTTAATTACCTCAGTTTTAGTCGCTAATAAATCTTCAAGTTTATCTTCCAATACGATAATTTCATCTTGTACTAATCTACAATACTCTCTATAAGCTTGATCAAGATATTCTTTAAGTCTATCAAAAATAAATTTTCTATCAATAAATTTATCACTAAAATATGAATTACCTAAACATAAGGATATATTTCCTTTATCACATTCATCTTTCATCCTGATTAATAATTCATAGCACTCCTTAGCTAATTCTAAATTCTCTACCTTTATACTATAAGTCTTAAATTTTTCCAGAGATTCATATACCATAGAAGAATATTTAACTTGAACTTCCTTAAATTTATACCTTAATTTATCAGTAAGTCCATAATCACTCAATCTACTAATGTTTGATGAATTCGAAAAGTAATGATAATCACGTAAATTTGATTTAAGTTTCTCAATTAATTGACAAACACTCTTGATTTCTTCTAATCTATTAACTGTGCTCTTTTTCATACTCTTAAGTTTTATACAGACTTAAGGTTTTCGAGGTAAAATAAAAAAAAATAAAGAAGCTAACTTCATAGTCAACTTCCTTAAATTATACATTACTTTTACAAAATTACAAAAGAATAAAGCAATAAACCTAAGAATCTTATAAGTTTTAGTTTATATTATTCTTTTAGTTTATTGCTTAAACCGTGGTCCCACTTGGGCTTGAACCAAGGACCTTTGGCTTATGAGGCCACTGCTACTAACCTACTGAGCTATGGGACCTTATTTTATTACACACTTAAGGTTTTAACCCTTTCTAAAGCGCATAATTTATATCTTAAGTAGAGGAAGTCAGATTCGAACTGACATAGACATTGCTGTCCGTTTGGGCTTAAACCAAATGTGTCTCCCATTTTCACCATTCCTCCACAATTTTATATTAATCAATAAAAGGATCTATATCTTTATCTAAAGGTTCATATAATCCAGTTATAGGATTAAATCTAACTTTAGATTCATCTATACCTTCCCATATATAGGGATTGTACATATCTTCCTGATCCCTTTCATACATTCTCAACCACTCCTCTTCAGTCATAGATCTACTTCTAAATAATATAGAAATAATCTTAACTATTGAGATTACTGCTAAAATAATTTTGATTAATTTAAACATGTCTTTAGTTTTCATATTCTTTCTTTGTTTTCTGTTAATAAAATCTAATATAGTATATAAGAATATGATCTAAAAATAAAATCTACATAGAGAAAACTTAATTGATATAACTATTTGATTATCAAATTTCAAGTTTGACGCTTTATCCACTAAGCAAAATTTCCAATTATTGGCGGAAACTACTGGATTCGAACCAGTGTAAATCGATGTAATCAATTAATCACTACTATATAGATTTATAAGTGGGGAGTCCTAGAGTTGAACTAGGTTGATATTATTCACAGTAATATTTGTTCCGAAGTAACTCGTATACTTACTATTAGTGTATACTAAAGAAATCGCACATGAGGTTTAACTTTATAACCCTCCCCATTTAAATAAACTCAGAGAAAATTACCAGGATTAAATATAAAATAAAGTTGGGATCGAACCAACTACTCCAAAATTAACAGTTTTGTGCTCTACCAAATGAGCTATTTATTCGATGAAATCCTAAGTATCACTACTGAGTTTAAAGTGGATCAGATCTGAGTCGAACAGATACTAAAACCTTCCTTTATAGCTGATCCATGTAGTTATAAGATAACTCTAATGATATCGTTACTAAAATTATCACTAGTCTTATAACTGTCACATAATTAGTTTCTAGAATAATTATGCCTCCACTAACCTTATTTAATACATTATCAGTATAAGGAGATATAGCTAGCTCCTAATCTACTTATAGCCCTGAGATCAAAGGTAGGACTTTACTTAACGATTATATCCCTAAAAACGTCTATTTAATCCATAGATGGAAGTAACTACAGGTTGCGGAGATGGGAATCGAACCCACGACATCTTTCAGATGCTCCAGCTTATGAGACTGGTGAGATACCACTTCTCTACTCCGCGATATTAATACTAGGATACTGCCTAGTCAGCCTTTCTAATTGATTAATGTGGAATAGATTGGATTTACCACTATATTTAAGAGCAGGTAATCAGAATCGAACTGACATCCCCAGCTTGGAAGGCTGACGCACTAACCATTGTGCTATACCTGCATGGTATATAGATAGCCATTCTGAATTGGTAGTATTCTTCTAGTTTCAATTACTTTCAGAAAAGAATACAATACTCTACCTATATTTCTTTAATTATATTAATATCTCTAAAATTCTTGCTGTCTAACTCATTATAGTTTTATGCTGCTTTCAGAGTTGCCTAAAAACTCGATACTAATATAATTTAAGAGGCGGGAGTAGGATTTGAACCTACAAAACTTAATAATCCAAATATTAATGTGTATACCTCGAAGTAACTTATTAAATTACTACTCATTTCTGAGAGAAAGCCTCAATAAGTATAATCTTTATTTTCACCATCCCGCCATATAATTTATTAATACAAACTAAAGGTTTTCAAAGGTTTTATAAACGCCTTTTGTATCCTTTATGTTTATATTATATCTTTAAGGTTTAAGAGGTTTTCGAGACCTCTTTTGTATCTCTTTCAAACATAGATTCATATATAAAGTTATCTAATCTCTTTAATTTATCAGTATAATGGAAGTTACTACCATAAGACCTTATATCAAATAAAATTAAGTTATCTCCTCTATACCTTTCTTCAATTATCCTTAATTCACATATCCTCGTTCCATCTCCCATTTCCTCATTTAAATAGTCTTCTATATTTCTCCTATCTAAAAATTCACTTCCTATCAACACAAAAATAGGACCTTTTCCATACCACATTAAATCCTTTAATATCTCTTTCATAGATATTAAAGGGATGGAGGGATCATCGATCAAATAATTATCAGGCATCACTCACACATTTAAATTCTTTACTTGATTTTATTGATCTAATACAACTAGAGCAACTAGGAATAAAAATGCTATAGAATCTTTTATTAAATTCCTTGAATCTTTTATCAAATCCTCCCTCTAGATACTCATTAATATTAGAATACTTTATCATACCGAATGAGCATTTATATATTTCTCCATCCTCATCAATAAGAAATGAATACTTTTTCTCAGGATTATGACAGTAACAATTTAGAGACGAATAAAAGTTATACTTGTATTCTGATCTACCTATTGGAACTATTGTTTTGTCAGTTTGTTCAGAATAGTTTGCTACATTATATTTAACTCCAATATCTTTCAGAAACTTACCTGCATTATCAACACTCTTATTATTATGCCACTTATCATTAGAGATAGATATTATAAGTTTATCCCTGTTTTCAGATATAAACTCTCTAAACTTTCTTTTAACTTCCTCACTATTTATCCAATCCCCATTAGATACTAGTCTCATCACTGTCAGGTTACTAATAATTTCACTTAATATATCATACCAATTAGGATTACAAAAGAACTCACCTCCCATAACATTAGAGAATAATATACTATTTGACTTAATGAATCTAGATATGCTTTTTGATGTATTCATGCTCATAATAATATTACTCTTAGGAGAGCTACTAAAGCAACAATGAGAACACTCCTGAGTACATTTATTTGTTATTCTAATAGTTGGTTTAAGTATCTTAAAGCACTTATCTATCTTATTGCATTTAGAACAATCACAACTATATCTCCTATTACAATCATCTAAACATACATTACATCTATTGTTCATGATTATTAATAAAGAAGGAATCAAATTTGTTATAAACAGAAAGTTTTGATAACGTTACAATAGTACTAACACTATTAATCTTCCTTGATCTATCTATAAAATCATATAATCCCTTATAAATATACTCTTCAGGAACAATTGATCTACTAATTGAGGAATACTTATCTGAAATTTCCAGAAATATATCATTTGATCCTGAGATATATGATAATCTAATCTTCACTCCCATCTCATTCTCAATAAAATAAACGCCATCTGCATCTTCCTTCATCCCTAATAATTTAGATAGGGATTTTAGATGATCTGTTTTAATCTCTATCTTCTCTATTTTAACTCCTATTAATGAGTTTAATTCAAATTCTAGTTCAGTCACTAACTTCTCTGCCTCAACTCTATATTCTTTCATTTTTATATTTAGAAATTTACAAAGTCTTTCATAAATATACTCCTTATCTGCAAATTCCTCTATATAGAATAAATTTGGATCTCCTAGGAAAATCCTTCCTTCTTCTGAGTGATCTAACATTTTTTCTAACGATTCATAACAAGATGATAAACTAGTTGAGTATTTAGCTTCATATTTATCAGAATCTAGCTTCAATATAGATTCTTTTATCATCTCCCTATATGACTTTAATGTAGATAGGAATATATTCTTAGTATTATCACTAAATGAATAATGACTTGAACAATGAATCCTATTAGATTCATTAAATCCACTTCTCATAGTTCTATCAAGACAATGTAATTGATTCTGAATGTCATTAATTCTTTCTAAATTTTCTTTTAGTTTATTATTCATGTTAATTTTATATTTTAATTATTACACAACCTTAAGGTTTTAAAGGGTAAGAAAAAAAATAAGAGATAGACTTTATATCTATCTCTTTAATTATCCCTTACTACACTTCAGAGATCATCCTCTTAACCTTATTAATATAATTCTCAGTCTTACAAGCTATTGACCTTACAGGTTTCTGAGATCCATCTTTCCTTTTACCTCCACCACTAAGAGGAAGGCTATATCCCCTAGTTAAAACATCAATACATTGTTTGTAAACTCCAATTAACTTCTTTTTACTTCTCTTAGGATTCATATTATTTTTATTTTATAATTAATACAAACTTAAGGTTACTAGGTGTTTTAATACGGTTTCTCAACAATAGTACCTAAAGAGTTCAGAAAAGAATATTTGTCATAAGATTTTACATCTATATTTTCAGGATTCCTATCTATTTCAACTTTTTCCCAATTTCTAATAGTAAATTCTTCATCCTCAATCCCTGAAAATAACAGTTTTATAAAATCACTATCACTACTCAATGATTCTGAATCATTTTTCTCTATATAATTTTTATCTATTAAGGAAACTTTGTATTTATCTACATCTGAATTATTCATATTTCTTATGTACACTACTGTAGACACTTTCCCTAGAGAGTCATAAAAATAATATTCCAGGTCACTGCTATATTCTCTTGTACTTTCCTTAGTAAATTGGATTATTCTGTCCAAATCTTTATTAAAATATAACCCTATGTGATTTTTATTTGATGGAGTATCATTATCTTCATCTTCACTCTCATCATAGCTCATAGTCTCGTATATAGGATACCCATCTAATATAACTTTTGATAACTCTTTCTTATCTTTATATTCCTTAACTTTATTATTCATATAAGAAATATAATTCTCGTATACTAATGAAAACTCTTCATCAGTAAAATATTCAGCTTTTATTCCTAAGTATGTATTGTGATGAACAAAGATAGTGTCTTTTATAAATGGAGGTAAATCACTTATAAATTCTTCATTTTTAATTAAATTATATATCTTACTAGGAGTATATCTGATATCAGGATTATAAGAATAGTATATACTTAATATTAAATTCTCTATAACTTCAGGATTCATTATATCCTCAGATTTTTCTTTATATAAATTTATTCCTCTTATTTCTACTAAGAAATAGTCATCTACATTAGAACATAAAAATAGCTGTATATCTACTATACCATTACTAAAATCAATTATAGACCTTCCTATCTGATATACATCATTACCAAATCTTGAATATCCAGATAAAACTCTTATATTTTCTGATTTATAAGAAGGGTCATCCATAAATATGACCTCTCCCTCTTCCATTACTTTATGTAATTCTTCTATAGTCATAATAAATAAAAATAACCCTCAGAACTTAAAATTAAATTCTAAGGGTAAATTATTAAATAATTATCTTTTTAATTTTCTCAATATGTGCATAAGGATTAAATTCATTACTTGATATATCATCAAACATTTGATAACTATAACCGAAATAATAATTAACCTTATCTCCATTTAAGGACTTAGTTCCATATGCTGCTAGATCAATTGAATAAATATAAGGGCTACAAACTCTCTTTATATATTCTTTATAGGATTCTCTCTGATAACCTGAATTACATTCATTATCTGATAAAATAAAGATTCGATCATACACTTTATTTTCTCTAGTAATCAAATCAAAAGCTCTAGATAGGTCAGTCCCTCCCATATTATCACTAGCTATCGACTTAGCTAAACTAAATACTGAGTTATTTGGATTATAACTACACCATTTAGCAGAATTACCAAATCTAATAATATCCGCATTAGTTGATTTAGCTATAGTTGCAGCTATTAGTGCAGCTTTATCACAACAGCTTGATTTACAAGTATTCCCCTTTACATTCCTAATTTGAGTATACATAGAACCTGAACAGTCTACAATAACTAAATTCCTTCCAGTAAGTAACTCCTTCAAATTAGGAACCGCTAGTTCATAACCTTTCTCTAATGACTGAACTAATCTTCTAGATTCAATAGAATTAAACTCAGAATTAATTACCTCAACTGCTAGGTCTAACTGATATGGCATAACCTTTCCTTGACGAATTTTATCCCCATCACTAACTAGATTACATAGCATATCAATGATATCTTTTCTAGGATTCTGTAAGATATTTCTGATGTTACGGACAGCTGCTAGAATACCTAAACGTCCATCTTTTAATAAACCTTCCCAGTTATCTGCTTTAGCTTCTTTAAGAACTTCTTCAGCTTTCTCCTTAGTAAGTTTTCCTTCACGAACTGCCTTAGCAACTTCCTGACCTGCACCTGACTGAGCCACTTCCCATGTGTCTGCAGATACCTGTAATCCTTTCATCAATGCATCAATAGCTTTATATTCTTTATCTCCTACTGTTATGATAGCTTTTGAATTTTCTACTGATGGATGAACTAGATTAGCTATGTCAATTATAGATTTCTTATACTTAAATAATGAATAAGCATCCATATTCTCAATAGCTGAAGCAAATCCTTTCCTCATAGGATTAGTAACTCTAACCTTATTCAATGCAGAAAATACGCTTACAATCTCTGACATATCATCAGGACGAAAAATGCAGCCGCCTTTCTGTTCCCTCTTATTCCATAGAGAATAGAATCTCTTAGACCATTCCTGACCTGAAATAAATGGAGATAATAACGCTGCAGCTAAATGATTAATAGATCTCATTCCCTCAGCTATACATCTTGAGTAAACAATACACTGAGCTACAAAATAAGGATCTTTCAATGCTATCTTTTCAATAAGATCCCTAAGCTCTTTCATAGTTTTATTTTCACTACGATAAAATTGAGGTTCCAATTTCAGAGTATTAAGCATTGAAATTAATCTCAATTCATCATCAATTTTATAAGCGTCATATCCCTGTTTATTCTTTGCATTATACTCAGGAATAGATGCTGATTCTTTCACACGTTCAACTGGAGCCATGCTACCTAGAGCTGACTTCAGTTGTTCATTTCGGTTTTTAAACTTAGTCATAACATTCACTATTAAAAATTAATTATTAAAGAAATTGTGATCAGAGAGGAGTACGATTCCTCAACCTACAGTTTAGAAGACTGTTGCTCTATCCAATTGAGCTACCTGACCAAATTTAGAGGTACTCATTATAAGTACCTCTTATAATATATTATTTATAAATCGCAGTCTTTCCAGCTACAAGTTATATAAGTGGGATTATCTTTCTCAGACCCATCTTTATTGAAATAATTATCCTCATACTTGACATAATTTCTATCATAGAATTTACGTCTATTAACATATGAATCATTAATCAATTCATATCCATGAATTTCCATTTGTTTCTCTGAGTATGGCTTAAATTCCCCATTTACAAATACTTGAATTTCAACGTCAAAGGATTTAATTCCCTTAGTTCTCTTTTCTTGAATCAGATCATAAAATTCTTTGGTTACGAATCTAATCATAAGTATCTCGTCACCTTCATTTATATAAAGTGGATTATCTCCCTCAAACGTAAATTGTGGATTAAATACATCTAAAGTTCCAGATATGATAGATTTACCAAAGGATTCCTTAAGAACTAGATTTTTGTTACTCTTATCTATCAAAAATTTACTCAAGAATACTATTCCTACTGAATGGCTTCTATTAATAAAAGTTTCAATGGATAATCCATCATACATAAACCCAAATCTAATCATATTTACGTAAAGAGACTTATTAGACTTAATTCTAATAATTCCATTACTAACATTACTGAAGTCTACATACTTCAAATCTTCAACGGTCTTAGCGTTGATTCTTACTACATAATTTTCCATATTAATTATAATTTAGTTGGAATTGGATTATCTCCCCAATTCATATCTCTGAAATCTAAGAAATTCAATCCTTTATCAAAGATTAACAAACCTGAATCATACATAGCCTTAATAGTTCCTTTAGGTAGCATGCAAGAATCAGATTTAGAAACCCACCATCCTCTTGTTGAATTGTTGTGTTTACTAAATTTTCTTTCTGGTAAACTTTCAAATATATGCTCACCAAATATATCTACCGCTACATACATAAAATAGAATTTATAAACAAATTATGGGTGTGCTGTCACGCCAAAGAATCCACAGAAATTTCCATCGTTGAATGGAGCAAGCTTTTAATCTCTCCTCCCAATTCCTTTATTATTATCCCCACCCAATCTCTATTGGAATGTGCATATTACTATACATACATAGGATATGGATGCGATTCACTCTTTAAAAGATGGCTGCTTCTAAGCCTACTTCCCCATAATTTTATTATTTCCATAAATCTATATACATTCTAAGATTATTCCTCATATTATATACACTTTCAGGAACTACATTCTTTAATTCATCATCGTCATCTAATAACATCTTCCTTACTTTGGTGGCACTAATTCCATTTTCTACAGAATTCCTTGCCAATAAGGATAAAGATACATAGTTTCTAAGTATGAATCCAGGAAACCATTTAGTTATAATCTCGTAGCCGTCACTATAGTAAATAGTAAAAGTTGATTGACCAATTCTATCTACAATATTTGAGTATAGGTAGAATCCCCAATCATGAGAGTTATCCTCCTCGGTACTCAGATCATCTAATAAATCTATCAGATATGGAGGATAAGGTTTTGGATCACTTTTCTTACTATCTACAAGATCCCTTATTGATTCTTCAACTAACTGAAATCTTACATTAGCTGGGATAGGATTTCTCACTCCTATCTTATCAGCTGAACCTATGAGAATTAATACTTTATCATTCTCCTCAAGTGCTTTCTTAATTAATTCCAAATGGCCATTGTGAATTGGCTGAAATCTTGCTAAAATTACTCCTACTTTCATATCTTTTAAGTTTATATTATTATACAAACTTAAGGTTTTGAAGTGCCCACTGAGGGTTTCGAACCACTCAATCTTTCAATTAGACCATAACAATTATTATATAGGCTTTTGTACGGTATATTATATAATATCATGTCATGCATTTTATTTTCTCAATTAAATCTTGTACTAAATTAAATCAATAGTAATAAAAGACACATTATAAAATTAGGTTGTGCTACCTTCTACTTGTCGCATTCTAAGTATTGCAATTACTTGTATGAATGAAGACCATCCCTATTGATGAAGTGGGCTTATTAATTATTTTCTAATAAAGGGTTGATTCCTATACATATATTTACTGTATTTAATCTTTTTCCCTCTATTCCAAGGTTCCTTACTATTCTTAATTAATTTTACATATTTCATATCCACTATTACTGGACATGATTTACTATTGATACGATATACTCTCCATGTACAATTATTATATCTCTTCTTATTTAACCCAATTGATATATCTCTAAGCCAATAATATATTAATTGATTCGGAGAGTTAGGATTCATTTTCTTAAATAGATCTATATATTTCTCTTGAAAATATCTATCCCAACATGCATCTTTTGATGTAGAATATACCTGAACGTCTTTATCCGAAGCTCCCATAGAGAAACTTAATTCGATATATCCATAATATTTATCCTCTGACTCATTATATCCTAGTATAATATAACCCTTCTTTTTATTACATCTTTTAGCCATAGATAACTTTTTAGTGCGTGAGGAATGATTCGAACATCCAGTCATAAAAGTCATCAACATTATCATGGCATAATTTACTATAACCTTTATTGCTTTACCAATTAGCATACCCACGCGCATATAATTTTAAAAAGAAAGGGAGATCTAAATACCATTGATCTCCCCTAAATATTACTAAATCTTGACTTTAAGATTTAAGATTACTACTTTCATAGATACTCATACTAAAGCTATTATTCATATGGATGACCACTATCCTACCCGTCCATTTAGTTTTGTTATTTTATAAATAGAGGACGGGACGAGATTCGAACTCGCGTAATATGTTAATAAATTTTTAGGTCTATGTTAATAATCTGTATAAATGTATAAGCTAAAGCTCTTGACACAATGCTAATGCTTAAATCCATGATTAAGTTAAAGCTAAATTGTGAAGCTAAAGCTGTTGTCAATATTTAATATCTTTATTTTCCAAAATGTAAATAATTGATAAGTGCCTCAGAATCCAGGTCTGACTGAACTGATTCAATATCATTTACCTCTTTCAATGCCTTAATTACTGCACCTAATAGTTCTGACTTTCTTCTCAATAACTCAGCTCTTTCTCTCTGGCTCCATTCACCTGAGAAAATTTGAGCCGTATAATCTCCTGTAGTTTCCACTGTATCAATAGTAGTTACCATCGGAGTATATCTTGAAGAATCCTTTAACTTATCAATATTAGGATCCGGTAGAATCTCTTGTCTCTTAGTAGTCGTTTTAGTAACTCCTGTGATCATAAGGTTCTCATATACCTTTCTTCCTGAGTATTCTGAATCTGTAGAAAGTTTCCAAACTTCCTTATCTTCACGTACTGGAATATTTTGATATACCTTATCTAGATTAGTATTAGTGAGAAAATTTTTCAACCTCATTAATTCTAGTGCAGATAACATACCAAAACTTTTATCTCCTACCTTCAACTCTACTTTAGCAGCTCCGACTGAGTTAGTTGCTTCGATTGAGAACAGATCCTTGAGGTAAGGTACAATATTCCTCCCAAACCATTCAAATTTCTCATCTACTGTAGTTACAACCTGTTTAGACTCACGCATATTAGGTTGATCTACGAATCCCTCTCTAGGACTAAACGTTTTCTTAGATCCCTTAAAGGAACCTTGTTTATCCTTAAAGAATGCTGAATAATCTGCAATCATTTTATTGCAGGATGACGCTTTATGCTCTGTAGTAGCGAGCAATGTATTCATCTTCATAATGCTAAACGTTTTAATTAGTTAATATTAATTAGTTATATGTATGTGATCCTATCTGGATTCGAACCAGAATTTAGAGTTTAGGAAACTCTTGTTCTATCCTTTGAACTATAGGATCTAATTTATTTCTTATTATTTTTATTCTCTAATAAAATAACTATATAAATTAAGGCTGTAATTATATAACTTAATATAGTAGATATCGTGTTTAAAGCTGAGAATCCAATTAGATACCTTAAATCCTTCAATCCATAAATTATTAATAAATAGAAAGATATTGATAGTACTATATACTTTATTATTCTCATAACTCTATTTATTACTTTTGCTGGTAATATTTTTTATAAGAAATAAGATAGCAATGATATTAATAGCTAAGTAACATAATATCTTAATAAATGAACCTTCCATATCTTTATATTTTAATTACATTCTTAAGGTTCAAAGCCCTGTCACAACCCTCTTTTGTAGCTTTAACGCTTGAAAGCCTTAAGTTTGTGAATGAATTAAACTAAATAGAAGTATGAATATTATTACATTGGAAACTATTGAATTACCAATATCACCAAATTATAATGATATTGTGTATGAGTGCAAAAATCTTGAAGATATTGATTTTATGGTTCAGTCCTCAGTTAAATTTCCAGTCTACGGGAAAATAAATAATGATGACTTAGGGTTACATAATGTTAATATTAAATTATTTGAGGATAAACAATTTACAATAGATACTGACATATCATATGACTTTAATATAGTATGCAATGATATAAATTTATCTACTATAGATTTCAGTAATGTAATAAGTATAATTAATAAGGTAAGTATAAGTGGAATGGAAGAATTTAACGAATTAACTAATGATAAAAATTTAAAGACAGTATGGAGAGATTATGATGGTAAGGATGAGAAGGAAATAATACGAAAAATTTATAAAAATAATACCTTATATGAAATAGAATTAAATCTTAACATAAGTGACTCTCTAGATCACCATAAGTTTCATATAGGTAGAATTGATGATTTAATGTTTGTAACGTCTAGGAAACTCCTCTATAATTATTCTATATACAGTCTATTAAATTTGAGTGTTATTAATAAGATTAATATGGAGTGATTATTTAGGATAAAACACTCTTTAAAACCTTCTAAAACCTTAAGTGTGTAATGGAGAATGTTAAACTAAGATATAAATTAGGATAATGTTCTCCTTATTTCTTTATATGATATTGAAATATGATATCTACTATTCGATTAGGTATTGAGAGCTAAGCCTGTGAAGGTGAGTAATTATTAAACATAAGTATAATTCTCCAATAATAGGGAGGAAGTCATGAGCCTCCCTAGGAGTTTTATAAAATATGTTTAATATCTCACTAAGTTAAGACAGGAAATTTATGTTTAATAATTGAAGTTAAAATAAATGGAAAGAAAAATTAAATTAAAAATTGAAGATTATAATCCTAATAATGGGTTAATGGCAGGATTAGAGATGAACTTCTTAAATGGTGGTAATATTACAATACCTGCTAAGAAGGGTGCATACATAGTTGCATCTGGATGTGGGAGTGGGAAGACGACTATAATTAAGGAATTAATCAGATGTCAGTATAGATTAGGAATATTATACAGTGCAGCAACTATTCGTGAGTGCAATGAAATGTATCAGTATTGTAAGACTATATTACCTGAGGAAGATATAGTAATGTTTCATAGTTCATATCAGGATGAAGGAGTTAATAATAATCTCCTAAGGAATAATAGTAATGAACTAACTAAAAAGAAAGTTATAATATGCACTCATCATAAATTGCTGCATGAAAGTCCTGAAATACTATTCAAATATAGATTAGATATAGACCTAAGCAGATATTCTCCTCAGAGAGCTGCTACTATAGGATCAATAAATACTAGACAACTTATACTAATAGATGAATTACCTACATGTAAAGGGATCGAAACTTATGTAAGATATGATGATTTAAGATTATTAGGATTTGTTAAGACTCATATGGAATCTGATATAGACCCACTGACGAACGAGAAAATAACATTTGAAGTGCCTGATGATCCTATGGTATATAAATCTTCTAGTGTATTTAAGGTTTTCTTAGATATGTACTATAAAAGTTCAGGATTTAAAGGAATGGAGTCTAGTAAACTAAATAATGAGTCAGATAAGCTTAGATTAAAGTTAATATTGGGTAAAATATTTGATAACTACTCTGAGTTTACTAACAGGTTTAATGAAATATGTAACTCAAATAAGGAAATAAAGTTAACATATAATCTATCTGATTTCGTATTTGATACTATGGATACTAGATTCATACTCTTCGATGGAACTGGGGATTTGACGTTTAAATACGGAAATAATAAATTTAGGAATTTCAATGTTTTAACTTTTGATGATAAATATAGTTCAAATATTGAGTTAATAAAAATTAAATTTGGAGTAGACAGATCATATAAAACAAATAAAAAATTCTTAGATAAGTTTAATTCAATAATTGATAATCTAGGTAGATCAGTTGATACTATAGATGAGATAATTAAAGGAAAGTCATCTAGAGTACTTGTAGTGACGTGGAAAGACCTTAAGGTAAAAGATGATGATATAGATGAAAGTACATTAAATTTAGTAAGTAAAGGATATTCAAAGGGATTTAGCCTTACTGAATATCTAAAATCAGAATTAAATAAAAGAGGAAATATAGATGGAGTAAATTACTCAATAATTCATTATCAATCTGGATTAGATAGAGCTACTAATGAGTTTAGAGATTATGATAGTATAATATTCTTAGGTGAATTTCACGTACCTGAGTATGTGATAGATGAGTTTAATCTAAATAATAGAACTGTGATTACTCCTGAAGAATATCAGAGATATCAATTAGTTCAGGCAGTTTGTAGGACTAGGATAAGAAATCATAGAGGAGAAGGAATTAGTATTTATTATACTGAGGATTGGAAGGATGAGGTTATGTCTAATTTAGTAAGATATCTTACTAATAAACCTTTGAAATCTAATATTAAATATTCAGACAGATCATTATCATTCATTAAACCTAAGTGGAGAGGGATTGCTAATATATTCTGTGATTTAAATCCTGAAATAAGAAGATGTTTAGAAAATAAAGAATACATGAGATTAGATTTTACTTTGGATGATATATTTGAGTTGATTCCTATGTCTGAAAAGAAAGTTAAAATATACTATCCTATGATTAATCATTTTAGAAAGTTTAATTTAGACATTCATATTAAAAGTGATGCAAAATGTTTTGGAAGATAATGAGGGTAAAAATCAGTTTTCTTAAGTAAATTTAATAAATTTGATAGGAATTACCCCCATTAACTTAATATACTAAAGACAATGAATTTTCGAGAGGAAGAGATTTGAGAGATAAATCCTATGAAGCCTTAAGCGAGAATAGGATTTATAGATCTCTTCCGAAAGAAAAGAATGAGATAGTATTTAACCTTTAAATTTACCTCCCATTGAGGCTATCTTCAGTTCCTTACGTAACTGAATACTTCTCACTACGTTCGAAGCTAATTCTGCCTCAATGGGAACCCTATAGAAATTAGATAAGAATTAAATTGGTAAGAAGAAAGTAAGGTATTTCTCCAAGTTTATTAATCATATTCGACGTTAGGAGAATATGGACTTTAAACAAATCTAAAATACCTTTGAAGTGTCTAAAATTTTTAACGCTAGATCATACTAAGACTTTATTAGAATTAAAGGTCATAGATTTAACGAAGATCTTATATAGAATTTTAAAATTAACTTAACATAGAGAAAGCTTTAAAGCTTTCTCTTATTTTTTTTTTTTGCTCAATTATGTCTTATATTACGTCTATTCACTCAGTTTAGGAGGTAATTAGCCAATTTAGTCATATAAATAGGGATAAATTTCACTAAAACCGCTTTTATTTAAGGCTTAATTTAACGAAAACCTTAAGTGTGAGGGAGAGTCGCATTCTTTCATAATTTTATATCATTTGCAGTTTTCTTTTGACTCTGAATTTTAAGTTGTTTATTATTACACATATAAAACTAGACTCTCCCTTTATATTAATTTTGTATTTAATCATAATTTATATTGAGTATGTCAAAGAGTACCAAAGTCCCTAAGATGAGAAAGGGAAGTTATTATTACGATGATGAGAATGAATATTTTAGTAGGTCATCTAGAGATAATAAAAAGTACAAAAAGAAGAATAGATATAAAATAGAATATGAGGAAGATAGTTAATAAAAATATGCCTACATGGTCGAGTGGTCGAAGGCGTGGAATTGCAAACTCCAAAGATTAAATCTCTCACTGGTTCGAATCCAGTTGTAGGCTCATTAATATATAAATTAAAATTAAGATTATGACGTACAGTGAAGCAATTGAGTTTTTAAAAGAAGGTCATTGTGTATCTAGGTCTTCCTGGAACAATGATCAGTTCGTATGTAAACAGAATACTTGTACAATTGATTATGATGTTATTCCTAGTATGACCTCGCTTCCAGAGTCAGCTAAGGAAGAGTTAAAGAAAAGGAAGTCATCTATCACCTATAAAGATCAGATGATAGTGATTAATTCTGATAATTTAATTACATCTTGGATTGCTACTCCATTTGACACTTTTGCAACTGATTGGGTAGTCTACGATTAAATTTTAGATTATGAATTTAGGCAAAACTTGGAATGAGAGAGGATCAATATCCTACTTTAATATTAAGTCTTTATATCCAAACTCTTTATTATATGAAGTTAGAAGCTATTTAAATAATCTAGATAATATAGAGATGATATTCTATTATCTGAATCCTGATGATACAATTCCTCATCATTTAATTGTTAATATAGATAAGGATGGAAATGAATCAGTATCAGAAATTAATAGTCCATGGATAGGTGACATGTCATTTGATATAACTAAGGTGGAGATGAATCTAGAGGAATCTATTAATATAATACATGATCCAGGGTGGAAATGTGTATCCCTTAGAGTACCCTTAGGTCCTATTACAACTAGCCCCAAATATATTTTTGGAAATAGCTATGATACTCCATTTGTTTCAGTAGACTCAGGAACAGGGAAGGTAGAAATATTAAACTAGGAACATTATGGAGAGGATTAATGAAGATTATTATAGATTAAGATCTGGATTTAAATTTAAGTCTAATAGAGGAATAATAGGTTTATCTCCAGATGATATGACCTTGTATCAGGGATTTGATGGAATAATTTACGATATAACTTATTCATTATCTCATATTGAACTACGTCCTGAAGATGCATTAGAAATAGGAGAGTATATGAAAAACCAATGGCAGAAATTCATTGATGAACAACTATATAGGTTAAATGAATGTAAAGATGGAAAACGAGATTAAAATAAAGGATTTAGTAAAGGATGGAAGAATAGCTTATTTTAGTCATGCTATATCTGGAGTATTATACTATAGGATTGATTTAGGAGATAGTACGTATCAATTCTGTATCGATATGAATGATAAAGGTGATGTAGGTACGGCAACATTTAATAATGAAGAGAAGGCTATCCATTTAATGAGATATCTAAATAAAAGTAAATCTTCAGGGGATTTAGTAAAAATTAAATAAGATAATTATGGATTTCAATAAGAGATTAGAAATATTGAATACAGGAGTTATGGCTCTATATCCCTCAGCTAGATTTTACGAGGCTCAGGGTATTATGAAAGAAACTGATGGTGATGGAATTAAACCATCTGTAAGCGAGATTAAGGCAATTTATGCACTTCCAATTAATAAAACTCTGATTGTTACTTCATCAGATAGCAATCCTGATATTCCTGTATTTGAGATTGTAGATAGTCCATGGTGTGAGGATAAAGTTATGACTCCATTTGTAGGAATGAGTTTGGAGGATGCATTTGAACAAGTAAATAAGGCTAATTTTGTACTTAAAGATGTTCATGTAACTCTTCGTCACCCATTACATCCTAAATATACTAGACCTGTGTATATTTTTGGAAATAATAAATCAGGAGGATATTCAGTCGATGTTATGACTGGTGATGTGTTAGTAGAAAATGTATAAAATTATTCTCCATATTATATAGTTTGGTTTGAGCATGTAATTCAGTAGGTTAGAATGCTACTCTGATAAGGTAGATGTCAGTGGTTCAAGTCCACTCTTGCTCACTAATTAAAATATTAAAATTATGTATTCGATTAAGAGATTTAGCAAAGTGAATAAAGAATTCAGCGACCGTGAGAAAGTTCCTGAACATATATTAGAAAAGGCCAAGAAGGAAGGAGTTGTTCAGAAGGATTCTAAAGGACAATGGAGAATTGTAGCTATAAAGAAGAAAGAATTCTGGAATGCAGTATATGATAGTAAAGAAAATGCAGAAAAGGCATTATCAGCTTATCATGCTAATAAATAATGATAAGTGATATATTAAATTGTGCGATAGCGAAGTGATCAAACGCAGCTGACTGTAACTCAGCCTCCCTAGGGATTCGTAGGTTTAAATCCTACTCGCACAACAATAAAATATAAGTCGTGCGTATTGTAGCTTAAAGACCTCTGCGACTTAAAATAAAGGAGGGTGTAGGAGATGACAACTTGTAGGGAACAAGGACTGCCTGCTAAGCAGATCGTACATTTAGGTGTATAGAGGTCGGAACTCTGTATCTCCGCTAATTATATATTTATTAATTTATAGATTTATTTATTATGTTTTATTTAAGAATTATTTTCTGTAATGGAAATCAGGAGAATATTTGTTTAGGTAATAGATATAGAAAAATAACTCCTGAATTTAAATGTGGTGAGTGTTGGGTAGATCATTATCGTAGTATGTATCCTAGTTGTGGGATGTTAATTTATCCTGAGTCTGGTGATGCAATTCCTATCTATGAGAGTAATAAGAATTTTATAGTCACTGAGAATGGGAATACTTATGAAAAATTAAAGCCTAATGACCTACCAGATGAAATAAGGTATTCTAAGGAGGATCATAAATATATGAGATATGTTTTACCAAAAGAATATTATGATCCAAAAATATTAGCACCATTAGACTATAGTAAATTAGAGAAAATTGATATAGATGAGTAAAAAGGATTTAGGAAATCTAGTAATTAAGAAGTTCAAACTCCCAATATTTCATATCAATTTCATAGTTTACATATTTGAAGATGAGTCCCAACTTCCTTCTGAGTTAGAAATAAAGAATTTAGGGAGAGATGGATATACAGTTACTTGGGATGATTTAAATAAGATAGTAATATGTCTTCATAAAGATTGTAGTGAAGGCACTATAGTTCATGAATGTAACCACTCTAAGAATTTTGTACTTAAGTTCATAGGTCAAACTTCTTCTAATCCTTATGAAGAGGACGAAGTTGACTCTTATATATTACAGTATATATTTGAGAAGGTGAATAAGATATTTAAATCAAATGTTTAATTCTCTAGAATAATATCTAGAAAAAAAAAACGTTATGTATAAAGTTAAAAGATTTTCTTGGTTTAGTTCATCAAAGACTGAATTTAATGTAGATGAATTTAATAAGGATGGATTCTTTGATTCAGCTGAATTAAATGGGAATGAACTAATATTGAAATATAGTAAAACTAAGGAATCAGATCACAGGAAATTAAAGAAAATATTGGATTCTTTAAGAAGAGATAAAGGAATTAGAAAGATAACTATAACTTTCATTGATCCTACATCTCCTAAGGGATATGAAACCTTTATAATACAATAAGAATATTAAATCCGTTCTACCTAAGGAAAGTACTGGTAGGTCAGGAACAACTTAAGGTGCTCTTAAGCCTGATTTGATGGAGTATCGTGAAACGGTAGGTTGTATAGGTAACCTGAGATATGAGGGACTAACTAAGTTTCAATAGGATTTCTTAAGACCTATAGATGGGACTGTGGGGAAATGGTAGACCCATCGGATTTAGGTTCCGACGCAGAAATGCATGAGAGTTCGAGTCTCTCTAGTCCTACTTAAAATGGAAGTATACCCAAGAGGATAAAGGGAGCAGTCTTGAAAACTGCCAGGTCAGTGAAATGGCGCGTAGGTTCGAATCCTACTGCTTCCGCATATATTAATGCCTCTTTAGCTCAATTGGCTAGAGCACGTGATTTGTAATCTCGAGGTTACTGGTTCGATTCCAGTAAGAGGCTCATAAAATAAATTAATATTATGGAACTTGAAGAAAAGTTAGATCTAATTATTAAGAAATTAGATGAAAATAAGAAAATTCTAGATGAGATACTTAAACTTACTAGAGAAGATACTCCAGGCAGGGAATTCTTATTAAATTTAGGAGCTGACTTGGCAGGAAATATATTATATGGAGGAGGATAATATTAAAACAATAAATGTAAACTAATATGGCAAAAATAGCTTTAGACTTCGATGGAACCGTATGTGTTCATCGGTATCCTTCTATAGGTAAGGATATAGGTGCAGTTCCAGTACTTAAGGAATTAATATCTAACGGTCATCAACTCATATTAAATACTATGAGGTCAGGTCAAGAATTAGAGGATGCAGTTGAGTGGTTTAAGGATAATGAAATTCCATTGTATGGAATTAATTCCACTCCAGGTCAGTCTACTTGGACTTCATCTCCTAAAGTATACGCTCATTTGTATATAGATGATGCTGCTTTAGGTATTCCGTTAATAAGGAATGGTAGAGAGAGACCATATGTGAACTGGAGTGAAGTTAGAGAAATTTTAATTGAAGAAGGATATATTAAATAAAATATAAATTCGGGATGTGGTGTAGTGGATTAACATACTACATTTGGGATGTAGAGATCGATGGTTTGAGCCCATTCATCCCGACTCATTGTTAAATCTTCATTTCTGATATCATGAGGTATTTTATTAATTAAATATTATAACTTATGAAATCAATTGTAAAAGTAGCTAGAAAGGTATGGAATAATCTTAAGGAGGATAAAAATAACTCCCTATGTCCTACTGGAGTTATACCAATAAAGAAGGTATAACTCTACTATTAGATTGAAGATTTAGGATAATTAAATATAAATGCTCTCATAGCTCAGTTGGTTAGAGCGGAAAACTGTTAATTTTATGGTCGGAGGTTCAATTCCTTCTGAGAGCGCATAAATTTAATTGCTAGTGTAGAATAACGGTTAGTTCACAAGATTTTCATTCTTGGGATCAGGGTTCGACTCCCTGCATTAGTACGTAGATAGGAGATATAATAGTGCAGAGTAAAATACTCAGAATTAATAATTACCTGGGAGATGGAAGAGTAACGAACTTCTTATGTAATACTATCAGATTAATTATTAATTAAATAAGCTCTCTGCTTCATAGTGTAATGGTAACACAACAGATTTTGATTCTGTATTTTCAAGTTCGAATCTTGATGAAGCAACTTTTATGGGATCATAGTTCAATTGGCTAGAATCCTAGATTTGCATTCTAGGGATATGGGATCGTTCCCCATTGGTTCCACTACCAATCTATTGTTTTGTTTAAATTTGTTGTGATATGATTGGGTAGCAGTATTTGAGGTGTTATTGCTACCCATTTTAATAAAGATAAGTATGGGGAATTTTAATATGAATAATAGTTCCTTTGATAATCCATTTGCCTCACCTGATTTTAAAAGAGAGGTATTGAGAAAGAAAGGACTATTGAAAGAAGATGAGAGTTCCCAGGATGCTAACGACTATGAGATATTAGAACCTGAGGACTCAGTAGAAATAGGAAAAGAGCCAGGAAGGATGATAACTCCTAGTCAACAAATAAGTAAATCTAGTAAATTACCAAAAAGTATAACTAATATCCTTAGTGATGCAACCTCCCTAACTCTTAAGGATAAATCAGCTAAGAGTAAGGAGATAAATTCGGCATTAAATAAGGTATTTACTGAATATAATGAAACTTATGGATTAGATCTAAAGCTAAATTTAGATAATCTGTCAGAATCATTAACTCTGATATCAGATGAAAAGAATAAAAGGATATTAGAATTATATATATCAGAGACTTTTGGAAGAGTTAAATCATTAATCTATCTTAAGTTATTTAATGGATTAATAATGTTAACAGAGCATCTAATGGATCCTAAAACATTATTAAGTAATGATGAGTTAACTATGGCAGATAAATTTGTAGCAGTTGAGAAAATTATTCAATATTGTGATCAATTAGATAAGCTACAATCGGGAATAGTTATAACTGGAGCCTCTACTGAATTAGCTAAGTTAGGAGAAGGAGGAGATTCAACTGATCCTAATAAGTTAATGAATAATCCAGAAGTTAAAAATATAATTGAGTCTATACTTAAGAGTAGTAATATACAAAATTCTTAGTTTATGGCAACATTTAGATTTAAAAGGATATTATATTCATCTAAGAATGAAATGGAATCAAATATTACTCCTGAAGTAGAGGAACTAGATGATAAATCAGAAGTGGATACTATTGATTCAATTAAATCCCCTTCTGAGTCTAGTAAGGTAGAGACAAAAGATATTATGGATAGAATTAAAAATAAACCTAATAATATCATTCTACCTAGTAAACTGGAGAAATCAAAGACGAATAGCCCGTCTAATAAATCTCAAACTGGATTAAGAACTACTCAGAATAAAAATATAGGTATTAGAATAAATAAGACAACTACTGTAAATAATCCATCAAATGAAAAAGTTCAGCAAGCTAGGCTAATTCAACAAAGTCAGCAGGCAGCTCAGGAGTCAGGAAAACCAGATCCAGATCTTATTCCTAAAGCACCTGAGCCTAAGAAACCGGTTGGGTTATTTAAGAGATAGAGGTATGTATAGTGTAAGGAGGTTTAGTACTACATTATCCTTATAGGAGAGGGATTATAATATAGTCAGTGATCTATACCATTCAGGATTAGGGAGAACATCTAAAAAGATTATTGGTAGAGTTAGAAGGAATTTAGGTGCTAAGGTTGAGAGGGGTATAGTAAAGGTAAATTTAATTAATAATATATAAGAAGTATGGAAGGTTCTGAACTTAAGGAGAAGTGGATGTGCGATAAAGTAACATCCTATGATGAACAAGAAAAGAAGAAAAAGAAAGAAGAAGAGGATAAAGAATATTCTAATAAATATAACCCTTTAAAAGATAATTAAAGGTAGATTTTGCTCACACGTTTTCGTAATTTTAAGTTTTAATTAGTTTACATTCATTATTGATTTAGAATAGTCATAACTCCTAGATTATCTTATGAGAATACCATAGCCTAGGAGGACTATTTTAATAAGGTCTATTAGTGTAGTGATTATCACGCTGGATTGTCTCTCCAGTAACATCGGTTTGAGTCCGATATAGACCGCAATTTCAGAAATAATTAAAATAAATTGATATGGTATTAAAGTTAAAATTATTTCATACCATAACTCCAGCTAGTGATGGATCTGTTATTCCTAGATATATAGTTGAAGAGTATTTAAATTCTGATACCTACAAGAACTCTATTGAGTCTGGTTCAGTATTATGCTCACTAACTCACTTAAATAGGAATCTCAAGGCAAATAAAGATTTAGAATCAGCTACAGGGACAATTGGAAAAGATGATGCGTTGATGATTCATAGGTCAGCTGTAGGAAAAATAATTAAGATATATCTACCTGATGATCCTCAGGATGAATGGGTGTATGGTATATGTAAATTATTTGATGAGGAACTAATGGATAAAGAGTCAGCTGAAAATATCAGATATATTAAGGGATTAATCCGTAATGGAGTAAGGTGCTCTACCTCAGCAGTCGTCATTGGTTTCTGGTCACAATCTGAAGTTTGTGAAAAACTTATCTCTATCAAAGGAAACGATTTCACACTGAATCCAGCGTTTTCAAAAGGAGGTAAAGAACCTGCAGGAGTTATAGGAATTTTAGAAGATGATAGGAGGGATTGACATGAGAGAAGATAAAGTATTAGTATCGAATTTAGATCTTACTCCTGAAAATGGAATTAGTCCAGAAGAGAAGAGATTTTCAAAGATTAATGGGCAATTATGTAAGTTGAAAATGAAGGTATTTTCATCTACTGGTGAGATACATGAAGTAGAGTTCAGTTCTGAAAATGATATTAATCCAGTAACCTCAATTGAGTTAGGAGATAATATGAAAGAAAAGGTATTTAATGAATCAGAAAAGGAAGCTCAAAAATCCTATAGTGCAGCAACTATTCGTGAGAGAGTTCGTATGAGTAAATTTTCACCTCGTCAGAGATTTCGTAGAATGATAATTGATTATAAGAAATACTATGAAATGACTAAAGGGAAAATGACTCATGATGATTTCGTATTAGTTAAAGGCCTATTTGTGTCAGATGTCATGAATATAATGAATTTGATTACTCCTGAGGTTCGTAAAGGAAAACAAATAAACACTCTATTAGGACTAAGTGCTTTTGGTAAGGATTTAAGAGTGGCAGGGCAAAAGATGCAGATGCCTTATAGAATGGCACTTAACGAAGAAGTTAATGTAGGAGCTCCATCTAAGAAAAGGTACATGGATATTCAGGAAGCTTATAATGAGTTTATAGATGCTTTATTGAGACACGTATTTGGAGAGAACTACAGGAATATAGGAATCAATGAAACAGCTTCTATGATCTCTGAAGCTACTAGTGATGTTCAACCTACAACTATTGGAGAGTAAGAATAATGAGAAGGAAATTATTTAGTGATAATAGACTCACTAGACGTAGGTTATTTAATGATAATTCGTTAACTAGTGAGCTTAATAGGAATGAAAATCCGTCTAGTAAAATTATAGTATGTTTAGATTGTTCTTCTTCATATTATAGAGATAATGCGTCAACAACTAATTTTATATGTCCTAATTGCGGAGGAAATAGATTTGAAGTATCTGAGAATGTACTTAATGAACCTATACCTCCAGTAAAAGGGTCTGTTATAGATTCTGAATCTAGAGACGTACAGGTTGATGGATTGTCAGAGGAGGAGGTTAATAAAGCATTCTCTAGTACTAGAAGGAAGTTATTTAATACAACTAATGGAGCAGTAGGAGGGGATAGAGGTCCTACTCTTGAGGATGTCTCCAATGCTAAGTTAGTTAATAGGGAGGGAACTTCTCTTACTAGTGTATTTAATAAGATGAGTCCTGAACCTGGATTATACACCTGCCCTGACTGTGGACATCAATTTAATCATCCTGGAGATGAAAATATAGGAATTGTATGCCCTAGATGTGGAGGTGATAGATGTAGATTAAGTGAATTAGGACAGATGGATCCTGATATTACCAGTGATACATATACTGGTGATAAACTAGATGACTTACTTAAAGATGCAGAAGGTAAAACATTTAGTGAGCCATCATTATTAAAATTAATGAATGAGCATGGTATTAAAGGAGATGTAAAATTGTTCTCAGATACTGGATATGCTAGCATAAATAATGATGGATCGTATACTTTTAATGAAAATGCCTCAGCTGATAGACGTCTTTTTAGTAAGCTCGTAATATCAGTAGTCAAGGAATTCGATATTGATCCTAATATGAATAGGGAAATGGCAATTAATTCTTTATCTGAAAGGATGCCCGAAAGGTCAATTATGCTACTTAAGAGGGCAGGAGGATATGAAACTCCAGAATCCATAAATTTCAGTTCTAAGGATTTTATAACTGATTCAGGAATTGCTAATGACTTATCAACTGAATATGGAGGGACTAGTCTACCACTTAAATCTTTTATGAGTATTTTAAGTGATGAATATCCAGATGCTCCAGATAATATTATTGATTTATTAGTGGAAGATAAAGTCATCAAAATCAATGGATCTAATGTTCAAATAAATAAATAATTTAAAATATTTTAGTTAAGATTTATGAAACATACACGTTTTATGAATCGTCTATTTAGTGCTACCTCTGACGGAGATGAGGAACTGACTAATCAAGTGTCAGAGGATATTGAGAAAGCTAAGAAAGACGGTTCATTTGAAGATGATGAAATGAAATATGATCATTTAGGTGACGGTAGAGTAATTGCCACTGATAGAGCTAATGGAGAGATGACATTGATTCATCCTATGGATGGAGAAAATAGTACATATGATCTAGAAAGAGTATCAGGAGAGGATTTAGAAAAATTCCTTCACCCTGAGATAGTAGATGGAGCTGTTAGTATTGAAGATACAAATACAGGAGATTACAATAAACCAGGAGATCCAGAAGGTTTAGACAATTGTTGTAGTTGTGGAGACCCAAACTGTCCTGGATGTGAATCTAAAGAGTTCTCAGTAAGTACTAATAATACTGCACTATTGAAATTTTTCTCAGATCAAGTAAGCTCAGAAATGGCTACGGAGATAGTGACCAATACTGATCAACCTGTAACTGTAGGAGACTTGTCATTTAATAAAGAGGGAGAAGATGTCATTGTTACAGATATGTCTTCAGGAGATAAAGCAAAAGTGTCATTAGACGGACCTGAGTTAGAAGTAACTGAATTAGATCAAAAGAATTTTAAAAGTTTTTCAAATAAAATGGAAGTAATTAGAAGAAAAGTATATAGTAATGCGGAACAGTATAATCCGATTTTTGTAGTAGGAATTGATTTAGATAACAATGTATTAGTAAATGCTCCAGTGATGACTGAGGAGGCAGCTAATGAGCTAGCTACTAGACTAACTGATATTGGTGTAGCTAATGTACAAGTATTTGCTAATCCAGATGAAGCACGTGACTATGGTATTAATCTGATTGAGACTAATGGCGGAGTTCAGGTAGAGACTCAAGAGGAAGAGCATAATTTCTCTGATGTAGATGTACCTATTTACACTAATCGTTATTATAGTGAGTATGTAACTCCTTTTATGTCTAAGATGTTCTCTGAGGCTGAAGAAGAAATTACAGCTACTCAGGATCTTATTGAGGATGCAGTAGATAAAGGTGAGCAAATCGAGACAGAAGATGAGATTATTACTCCAGTTGATTCAGATACAGCTGTAGTTGAGGATAAAGAGACAGGTGATTTTACCAAGGTTGATTTAGCGGAAGATACAATGCATCTAGAGTGTATTGACGAGGAGACTGCAGATCAATTAACTGATCATCTTGAAGTTGATGATGAGGAAGGTGAAAAGAATTTCTCTAAGTTAGGATCCGTATTAGGTAAAGCAAGTAAAGCTATTAACAAAGTAGGATCTAAAGTAGGAGGAAGAAAAATTCGTAAAGTTGCAGGTAACCTAATGATGAAAGAAGGAGTACAAGGTAAAGCTAAGAAGGCAGCAAAATTTGCTTACAATAACTCTGATAAGATAGCTGCAGGTGGAGCAGGTTTAGCAGCAGTAGGTGCAGGAGCTGGTGCAGTTAAGGGAGTTAAGAAGCTTCGTCAGAAAAATAACTCAGATACTGCTGAATTGATTGAAGATAAAGCTCAGGAAGCTCTGCAGAATATTCAGGAAATGACTGAAGTTGCTACTCAAGCAGTTAATCAGGCAAAGGAGACTCCAGCAGAACCTCAGACAGATATCAAAGAGACTCAATTCTCAGACTCTCAGGATGCTGCTCAAAAAGTTTTCTCTGATTCTAATATAGATACTTTAGATAGTTGGTTTAATTAATAACGATAAATTTAGATATATAATAAATAATTATGGCAGGAAGTATTAATGAAGCTCGCCTATTTAGCGAAAAGGCAAGCAATTCTAAATATTTGGAAAGATTAATTGGTAGCTCAGTGTCTAGAGAGGATGCTCAGTGCCGTATGAAACATTATAGTAATGTATTTAATAGGTATCAAGAAAACAAAGAGCAATATAAGTTATTCTCTGGATATTCAGAGACACCTATTCTATCAACTCAATATTTTAACGCATCAGTAGCTGCATATGTTAGCTCATTTGCAGGATTTATGTCTATTGAGCGTGATATGGATCAACCTAATGCATTGCTAGAATGGTTGGACGTTCTTGGAGTATCTGATCTACGTAAAGTTATGCCTAACCTTGGTCCTGATCAATTCAATATGATCAATGTAATGGGTAAATTTACATCAGATATTACAGTTACAACGGATCCATCTTATACTTATCTTGTAGGTCGTAAAATTATACCTGGTACTGCACGTATTAAGATTACTAAGACAGTCCAAGTAACTGATTCTACAGGAACTCATGATGACATTCAGAAGATTGAGTTGGTAGATGGAGGACAAGGTGAATTTATGTCTAAGGCAGGTGTTATGACTGAGTCTAGCATTGATTATCGTAATGGTAATATTAAGTTTACTCTAGTTGAAGCATTAGATCCTGATAAGAAAGATACCTGCGTATTGATAGCCGCTGAGGATACTACTGGTACTCCTAACTTTAACGTTATTGGCACAGATGCAAATGGTGATCCTATGTATCTAAACCGTAGATATGATAATCGTTTCATGGCTAAGATGGAACAGATCGGATTGTCTACAGTTCCTGATATGTTAAGTGCTGAATACAATATCACCTCATTGGCAGCTATGAAGAAAGCTATTGGAACAGATATGGCAACATTCTTGTTTACTAAGCTTCGTGAAATGTATACTAAGCTGATTAACTCTCGCTTGGTTACTACATTGGCAGATAGCTATCAGGGAGATACTATGTATTATGACCTGTCAGTTAACTCTCAGAAGTATCATGACTTCCGTTCAAATCTGGACTTCTTCAACGCTATTATGATTGACGTTGAAAGTGAATTGGCTAAGAAGTCAGTTAAAGGTATTACTACAACTGCTTATATTGCAGGTGCTAATGCTTCTAACATGTTCCAGAAATGTTCAGCTATTGGTAAGTTTGAAAAGAATGAGAAAGCTACATACATCAATGACTTGTTAGGTTGGTTTGATGGTGTACCTGTATTGAGGTCTACTGATATTGCAAATGGAGATATTTATGCTATTCATAAAACTCCTGATGGACAGATGGCTCCGTTAACTATAGCGGCATAGAGGAGTGATCCTTTATGAAAATTTGCTTAATTGCTGGAAATACTTTATAAATTTAAAGTTAACTAGCATCCTAGGATCAATATAAAGATCAAGGTTCAACGACTATTCCGTAAGGAAGTACTCATAAAGTTATGAGGAAATGGCAAAAGTCCTAAGTATAGGATTGTGATATAGTCTAGACTATATGAGAACATATAGATATGAACTTATTCATATAGATAATTTAACAAATTATTTTAATATTTAATCGTAGTTCGTGGTATTTATTTACCATTGACCGACTGTCCTAATGTTGGTAATTATAACAATCCGACTCAGATAAATTTAGATTATGCCGCATAATCGCTGTCTCCTTATATAGTAATATATAAGTGTTGGGATTGTTATTATATAATAATGTGAATTGCTGGAAACTCTTATATTAAATAAGACAATCAGCAGCTTAGATATAATTAAGTATCTAAGTTCAACGACTAACTCTGTAGTAGAGTGTACCTATAAAGTTATAGGGAAGTGCATGAATCCAGAAATAACTGGATTAAGATATAGTCTAATCTTTGTGGTGACATAAAGAGGTAGATAAGTAAATCCTGAGCTTAACTACCACAATAATTAACGAATATTGGAAATAAATCACTATGGGCTAGTGGTAAGCCCTAAGGTACTAGATACCTTGAAATGCTACTTTGCATAGAGATATGTAAATAAAAATTGTATGAATTGCTGGAAGACTGTAAAATGTTAATCAGCAGGAAAGTCTCACTTATAAGAGAAATCTTCAACGACTATCTAGAAATAGAGTACCTAATAAGTATTAGGGAAGTGTACAACTCTTAGTAATTATAATATTAAGAAGAAGATATAGTCTAATCTTATATGAAAATATAAGGATAACTTAACAAGTTACAAAAATATAAATGATATATTATCAGGAAGGTATGTGCTTAGCTTAGTACCAATATCTAGAGATAGATATTTAAAAACGTCTTGAATTGCTGGAAACTCTTATATTAAATAAGACAATCAGCAGGTAACACTTATTAAAAGTGGACTCCAACGACTATCGAAAAGCATATAATAAAATATATGAACTTAGTAGAGTACGTATTAATTGTAATACGGATGTAGGACGAATTCTAACTAGAAATAGAAGGATTATGATATAGTCTAATCTATACAGTAATGTATAGCAATCAAATATGATTGGCAATATTAACAGTATTGATTAATTAAAGATGTAAGTCTTTAGCACCTGAGCTTTAACCGAAAGGTGGATGAGCCATTATATAGTAATATGTAATGCAAACTCTTTGAATTGCTGGAAACTCTTATATAATTGACCATAATATAAGACAATCAGCAGCTAATCTCAGATATAAATGAGAAAGTTCAACGACTATTCCGTAAGGAAGTACTCATAAAGTTATGAGGAAGTTAAGAGGATCCTTATCTAGGATCGTGATATAGTCTGATCTATACAGTGATGTGTAGAAAATATTACTAGAATTAGCATATCTAGTTTAACGTATAAAACCTAAGGTCCAAAAGGTTACTATTGTTGCTAACGTTTAATTTCGTAAGTAATAATACCTAAGAGGGAGAATAATACCTCCCTCTATTAGTCAAAATAAATCCTCTCATAATATTGAAATAAGATATTTATCCTTCGGTGGAGTGAGAGGAACAAATCTGATCTTTCATAATATTAGATTTAATTTAAGATAGGATTAGAGGAGGTTGCAAACTCCTCTTTCCTTTAAATCTAAGTTATGAATTATATCAGTAGATATCTTAAATTAAATTATTAATAATTATGGCAGAAAATGGAAAATATTTACCAGTTTTGTATACAATTCCTAGGTGGAATCTTACTATTAAGAAGAAAAGAGGATCTAGATCTGTTACATATTGTTATTCTCCTTTAGAGAATAAATGGATTAGTAAAATGGATAGGAGATTTAATATTCAAGAATGGTATGACAGATGGTTCCTAAATATAACAGTTCCTTCATATAGACCAAAATGTCCTATATGTGGAAAATATTGTAGATGGCTAGGAGATAGTTATTCTTCCGGATGTAGTGTTAGTCATTCTCAAATAATATCTTATAGTACTACTGATAGAGGATTTAAATTAGGGGATAAATTAAGAACTTACTATTTAGATCATCCAGAAGTAGCTAGTAATATAGGTAAAAATTTATCTAAATATTATATAGACCATCCTGAAGCCAGAATTCATCAGAGTGAAATGAGCATTAAATCTTGGGAAAATCCTAGTGAATCTAGATTATTAAATGGATGTTGACCCAGAGGTGATATGTATTATGAATATTCTGAAGGTGATGGAAAGAAAGTTAAATTTGATTCTAAATGGGAGATAGACTTTTATCACTATATTATAGAAATAATTAGATTAGATAATAGTAAAATAAATGAATTTAAAAGGACCTCTCCAGTTAGACCTAGATATTATAGTGAATCTAGAGGAAGGGAAAGAATTTATGTTCCTGATTTTTATATAAAATTGAATAATGGAGTCAGATATCTTATAGAAATAAAGCCAAACTGTTTTGTAAATGATGTAGAAAACATAGAAAAGTTTGAAGCAGCTAAGAGGTATTCTGAAGAGAATGACTATAAATACGTTATCCTCACTGAAGATTATCTATATCCTAAGGAAGGAAATCAAAGGAAAGAATATTACGGAAAATTAGAATTATAAACCTCAAAATCACTACTTACAGCTATCTTAATCAGCTGTACTTAGGTATATAGTGATTTAAAAATATAAAGGAGAATGAATATAAACTAAGATATTATAATGATATAAGAGTATTCATTCTCCTATTTTTATTAACAATTGATATAATTTATTAACCATGATGTTCAGATACTGACATCAAAAAAAAA